>Ga0302309_10002468_pt1 | contig 15312 bp, 9 predicted proteins | sample III_Palsa_N1_1_FD_200453 | JGI IMG/M metagenome (GOLD analysis project Ga0302309, IMG submission 200453) | Peat permafrost microbial communities from Stordalen Mire near Abisko, Sweden - III_Palsa_N1_1 | ecosystem: Environmental > Terrestrial > Soil > Palsa > Peat permafrost | place: Sweden... | reverse complement strand
CGATTGAACAGGCAATTCGTGCCGAGGCCGCAAAATACCTGCGCGTGGAGGTTGCATTCGGCGGTGTCTGGTTGCAGAAAATGAAACTGGATACGCCCGACGCATGGTTACTTGCCGATGGGCGCGAGAATCCGTACAAGGTCGGTGTGGACTTGATTCGCAAAGTCCTGCTGCTTGATGCCGACCTTCGCACCAGAGCGCCAAAGGAAGAGCACATTGCCCAACTATCGGAAGCGGATCGAAACATCTTGCGCTGGCATCTGGCGGCTGGGCGCATGAGTACACGGCAACACCCACTGATTCTTGCCAAGCCTACGGTACATGACCAGAACGTCTACTTCGCGAGGGTCAAGGATCGGCTGATCGAGAGTATGAAGGTTGATATTTCGATCCTGTGGGCCGTGCAAAGCAAGGAAATGTCGCCGCGATTGGCCGACCTCCTGAAGTTCGGAGGGCAATTAAAGCCTCTTGCCAGTATCGCCGACCACATCTTTTCCCCCGCCAGTGTGCCAGAATTGATTGAGCGACTGGAGGATATGATTGAGGCGATCATGCCGGATCATTGATGAGAAGATTGTGCCGAGCCGGTCTGCGCTGACGGTTCGGTTGCCGGAATCGATGGGATTGGGCCGTCATTATTTGATGCCCTTTTCCCTGATGATCTTTTCCATGTACTGTTTCACATGCGGGTTGATGAGTTCGTGCTCCAGCATGGCAAGGTCGCCGGACGGATCGAGCGAGGGTTCGATTAGCGAATCGCTGTTCAAGACCGGTTTTTTATTCGGGGCGTTGCGATTGACGTATTGGCTGCCGAAGGCCGAGAATATCTTGGCGTACCAAATGAAGCGGGGAAAGTCGATGCCTTCGAGTGGCATATCGGTGGGTTCGATGATGTCGTCGTTCAGTGCAAGCAGAGCGGCCCACAGATGCGCAACCGAGCTGAAGTTCCGCCACGTAGCCGATAGCGTTCCCGGCTTGTAGCTATGAACGCGCCTTTGCTCGCTTTTTTTGGGACGACCGGGTGTGGTAATGAAACGCCTTGGGTAGTGGGCTTCGCATATCTTTTTCGCTGCGTTGACACTAGGTTTTGCAAGATTGCAATGCCTCATGTGGTACATATACCAAAGCAGGGAACCCGCGATCTGACCATGCATAGATTCAACCTTGGCTCGATCCCGGACAATTGCCGGTGCGCGCTCAAGGAAGGCTAACAGGGCTTCTCTCGTCGTCAGGATAAGGCCATCGGTCGGCACAACCCTTGGAACTTCAATATATTCGCTTCCCACTATCGATGGCGTGTCAAGGTCAGAATCGTATATCGTTTTCGGCAGAGTCAAGATGCGTTGCTGGTGATGCTCGATTTCCTTGTCCGTGCTGTAGTTCCACCGCATGATGATGTTGGTCGTCTCCCGTTTTTCGATTGCAGACTGTTGATTTTGCTGTTTTCCGGATTCTTCGCCGGCAATCCGATGAATCTTGCCTTTGACGTTGATCTTGGCTTTGGCTTGTGGTGGAAACAACATCTGCGATGACAAGGTAATTTCCTCGGATCGGCTAAGTGCTGGCGCTTTCTTTGACATTTTTATCCTTCGATAGTGGATGGAAGTGGACACACTAGGATAATTGCTTGCTTCGCTTTGGTCGAATTGCGGACAAAAAATCGGGGAGCAACCTTGCCGTTGCCAAAAATCAGATGCCGATGGAGAAGGTCTAAAAAGCCGTTGTATTGGATCGCCTTCACTCGGGAAATCACCTTTTCGTGCGCGGAATAAAATGAATAAGTGATGAATTCCTGAACTTTGGAGAAATGGAAAAAGTGGCTGACTTCAAGCCCTGGTCAATCGCGCCTTGATCGAGCGCTCTGGTCGTTTCAGGCTGTACATGTTGAGTGTGGAACGATTTTTGAAAGCGGATTGCAAACTCTTGGAATAGCGCAGTTCAGCCGGAAGTACTCGAATTGCTAGGCGGTGGCAAGGGCTTGGCACAGTATGCAGCCCAATCGCTCATTAACAACCTGCGCTTTTCAAATAGGGTGCCTCGCGCATAGGCGGCCTCGGTTTTGTCCTTGAGGGTATGGGCGAGTGCCGCTTCCAAGGTTTCTCGCGGGTAGTGCGTGCATTCGCCGGCCCAAGTGCGGAAGGTCGCCCTGAAGCCGTGCACGGTCAGGTCGCCGCGCTCCATGCGGCGCAATAATTGGAGCAACGCCATGTTGGAAAGCGGTTTTTTGAAAATCCGACCGGGGAAAACGTATTCATGCTGTTTATGCGCTTCCATGTGACGAAGAATTTCAATGGCACGGTCAGAGAGTGGCACCCGATGTTCACACCCTGATTTCATGCGCTGGCCCGGAATTGTCCACGTTTTGGAGTCGAATTCGATTTCGCTATAGGTCATGTTGATGACCTCGCTGGTGCGGGTGGCTGTCAGGATGACAAATTCCAGCGCAAACGGTGCGATTCCTTCCTGCGTTTTCAATAGGTCGACAAAATCGCCGATCTCCAAATAGGGGAGAGCGGGATGATGCTCGACTTTACGTGCCACGGATCGGTTTATCAGAAGGTGATCGAGGTGGCCTTTCAATCGTGCCGGATTGTCGCCCGTACGATATCCTTTGGCGGTCGCCCAATCGAGGATGGATTCAATACGTCCCCGCAAACGTGATGCCGTCTCTGTTTTGGTCATCCAGATCGGCTCAAGAATTTCCATAATCTTGGCGACGTCTACAGCAGTGACCGGCAGATCACCTATCACCGGATATGCATACGTTGTCAGGGTGTTTGTCCATTGGGCAGCGTGCTTTGCATTTTTCCAGCCGTCTTTTTTCGCAAGATGGTGGTTTGTCGCGCATTGTTTGAATGTAATCGCTTCGGTATCTTCGATTCGCTTGGTTAGTTGCTTTTGTCTCTTGTCTTCCAGCGGGTCGATACCCTTTTGCAACTGCACGCGGCAATCATGCGCGGCTTTCCGGGCATCTGCGAGGCCGACTAGGTGCAGTGCGCCCAATCCCATTGCGCGGAATTTCCCGTGTATCTGGTATCGAAACAGCCAGGACGGCGTTCCTTCTGTTGTGATTTGCAAATACAATCCGCCACCGTCACAGTGACGTTCGGCCTTTCGCTCAGGCGGCCCATCCTTTTTCGGGCCTTGCTTCGACGGGGCATTTTTTATCGCTGACCAAGGTTCGAGCAAGCTTTTAATTTTGAATTGGGTCAGGTTTTGCAGCCCCTTGGTTTTTTGTCTTTTTTTTTGTTCTGTTGTTTTTTTTGTATCAGTCATTTTTAGAACTCGTAACTTACATGTTAACTGTCAATAGCATAGCAGATTGTGGCGGCTGTTAATGGAACCTCATGGATTTGAATTAGCTTGAAACCCGCACTCCGCTTAGGCTTACGACGTTGATGGATTTAGATGGGAGTCGAATTGACGGCCACCGCTTCCGCCAAAGACACCACAAAGTACGATAAAGTTTGCCAATAAACCTCTAAGGAATCAATGACTTAGGGGGGATACTTTCAATGCACAAAAGTATTCGTGCGCTTAGTTTCGTAGTGCTGCTAGCGGGCGTGGTTGAGTTGCGCTGAACATCGGGGTCTGCGGAAGAAAAAATGAACGATGAAGCGGCTTACATGAAAATCATAAAACCCTGGTGTAAGTTTATTTATGCTTGTTTGCTGGGTTCCGGTTGTCTATTTTCGATTGCTTCATTCGCAGCCGAATGTGGAACGGAAAGCTATTCATCGTCAGACGATTATTCCGCCACTTATCCGCTGACAAAACCAACAGTTGAGTTTTCCAAAATGCTCGCGGCAGCCAAGCGTGGGGATGCTCTTGCGCAGCACAATCTGGCAGTAAGCTATGACGCCGGGTATCTCGTCAACAAATGCCCTGAAAAGGCAGCGTACTGGTACCGGCGCGCGGCCAGTGGCGGTGATGAGGTTGCGAAGAAATGGGTTTCGGAACAAAATCAATTGAACGAACTGGCAACCGGACCAGAATGCTTGGGTTCCAATTGCTACGTCGCTTCAAGCGGTCCGCAAACCATGACACTGAATGCCGATTCGCATGGACATTTCCGCACCGGCATCACGATTAACGGCGTCGAGGTCGTCGGTCTAATCGACACCGGTGCATCGCTGGTGTCGATTTCAGCCCCCACCGCAAATGCGATGGGGATTACTGTGGCGGGAAGTCACGCGGCTCGTTCTCAAACCGCAAATGGCATCATAATGACCTTCAATAAGCTGGTCCCGACGGTGCGCATCGGCAGCATCGCACTGGACAATGTTGAGATAGCGATCACCCCAAACTCGCCGACGCTCATCGGTATGAGCATCCTCAATCGATTACATATGAGTGAAGCGAATGGGCAAATGATTTTGTCCAAGTAGGGTGCTGTGCTATTGCAGGCATCGTCAGCACCCCCATATCGACTAGTCATTGATTCATTTTTTTGAGTTTGCTTCATTCACGGTAATTCGCGATAAACCGGTTCATTATCGCGAACCAGGTCATTTAACGCCGCCAAAGCGTCGAAAGTTTCCCCCATCTGGTTTGCATTTTTGCTTTATTTTTATCTATTCCAAGCGCTCGGTCAGCAGCACGCGCAGCTTTTTTCCACTGTTCGCTGCTGATTGCTTTTATCTCCTGGCCGGATGCAAGTTTTTCGAGCTCAAACGCGACCGTCTTCATCACGCTGTCCCAGTCATGCATCGTCGGCTGACGGAAGATACGCATGGTGGGATACCAAGGCGAGTCTTCACGATCTATCATCCAGCGCCATTCGCTTTCGAAACGATTGAGCAACCAGACCGGCTTGCCTAAAGCGCCGGCCAGGTGAACGATAGCGGTGTCGACGCAGATGATCAGGTCCAGATTGCCCATCAAGGCTGCGGTGTCGAGAAAATCTTCGCAGATATCCATCCAGTCCAGGATGGGCCATTCCTTGCCCTTTAGTTGCAGCATAGCCGCGTCCTTTTGTAGACTAACAAACTGCACATTTTCCACTGCGACTAATGGAGCAAAACGTTCAAGGGCGACGCTGCGCAGTTGATCTTTTCCCTGACTTTTGCTGCCGGCCCAGGCAATCCCCACTTTCAAGCCGTCAAATTTCTTTAATTGCGTGCACCATTTCTTGGTCATGGCGGGTGGGCAGTGCAGATACGGCACGTCTGCGGGTATTGTTTGTAGAGATGTGCCGAATAAATATGGAAGGCTCATCATCGAACAATGCAGGTCGAATACGGCGGGTGATAATTCAACTTGCGTACTGACCACCAGGCCCGTCATGGTCAGCATGATTTTCACCAAGGACTGATGGCTATACACGATGATAGATCCAGCACCTTTCTCTTTCAAGAGAAGAAGATATCGCATCATCATGATGTTGTCGCCCATGCCCTGTTCAGTCCAGATCAGTATGGTTTTGCCTTGTAAAAGCTCTCCTTGCCAGAATGGCTTGACAAAGAGTTTCTCAATATTGGGCACGATTCCAAGGATTAGCAATTGCTCCCGGCCCCTGGCATTGAAGCGCTTTTCATTCAGCGGCAGTCCGGTTACGTAATCACCGTGCAGCAGCAGCGTCCAGGCGATAGTGCAATGAGAATAGGTAAGGTCCGGCTGGATTGCAATTGCTTTACGAGCATAGCTCAGGGCTTCGTCGAAGCGATTGAGGGAGCGATAGGCCTCGGCAATCAGGGCAAAGAGTGTGGCGCTGTCAGGGGCGAGCTTCAATGCCATTTCACAGCTTTTGATTGCTTCTACAGGGTTGCCCAGGTGCAGGAACACATCGCTCATGGAGAAATGTAATTCCAGGGATTGGTCTCCCAATGCTTGCGCTTTCTGGAAATTAGTCAAAGCATCCGCACATTGGTCCCGTGCGAAGAGATAACGCCCCATGCGGATGTGCACGTCACTGGTTCCCGGTCCGAGGGCAAGAAATTGACGCTCGTAATTTTTGGCTTCGTCGGCCCGACCCTGCAATTGCAGAAATTGCGACATGTTAAACAACGCTTCGTGATGCTCCGGTTCCTGGTCGAGTATTTTTTTATACAGGATCTCGGCTTCTCGCAGGTCGCCTTTTCGCAGATGCAGAAACGCACCATTTGTGAGCGACTCCAGATTGGTATCGACTGAGCGGTTCGTCATATCATTTTTTAAAATATAGTATTAATTGTGCTGCTGGTCTTGATGTATTCAACTGTAATATTGGCGATTGCGATTCGCTATAATGGTCGAAGCATGGTCAGCGTATCGTTGGGACTAGGACATGCCGAAGATTGATGCGCAACGCCAGCCTTCGTGCCTGCGCATGCGTTGTGATAATTGCGTACAAAAATGGGTGGCAAGGCAAGAGTTGGAAGAGATCGCGACTACTGTTTGGTCAAGATCATTTGCCCATTTTCTTGATGAATATTCAATTGCCGCAGGGCGCTCATGCCGATGAGAGTCGGCGTTTGGTCTGAAATTGCCACCTCGACGTTATACATTTCAATATTCCCCACTTTTACCATCGGCATTACCTTGAGGTAGGCGTTGGCGGGGCCGTTTGCTGTTTGGAATTGGCGCATTGTGCCGCCGCTGAAAGCGATGCCCATCGAATGCGCGGTGGCGGTGGAGATTGCCACTACTGATGCCCCGGTGTCGATCACACCTTCGACCTCGACGTTATTGATGGTAACGCGTGTGCGGTAGTGTCCATATGAGTCTGCCGATAAGGTCATGCTCTGTGCCGAACCGCCGGCCTGTGCGGCGATTTTTGTGGCGGATGCTCCTGCCGGGCATTCAGTATCCTGAAATGTCGAAGAACCGTCGGGGCGCTTGCATTTGTATAGTTGCGCATACCCCGATAATGGAAGGCAGGCGAGCAATATCGTCAATATGATTCGGCTCATCAAGGGCAAATCCCGCTAATAGATTTCAAAAGATCGATGTTGAGAAGACAGTCCCGGCTCAAGAATGAGGCGCAAGCCAGGTATTAGGCACTAGCATTGCCTGTGCTGGCGATACCTTCCCGGCTGGGTTCATTATTACAGGTCCCGCATTCCGGCTTGATTATATTCTATCGTTTGCGAGAAATGTTTGGCGATCTAGTTGGGGATATTGCTGATGCATGACGGTTTGTCAGCAGCATCGGTGGCAAGTTGGCGCTATGTGATTGAATTGAAAACGGATTTTCCTGAAAACCGTTGCATTTGCGGGGATGCCTGTCTGATGCAGGTGCGCAATAGCTGGCGAGGTGGTGTGAAGCGCAAGCGGGAATGAACAGCCTGGCGAATAGGTGTTATTGGTAATTGGAGTAAAGCAGAGGGAGCTTGTGATGCAAGCCCCTCCATTTCGTCAGGTGAAGCGAACATTTGAAGTTCGCTTCACCTGAATATTTCATCCCTTGAGACTTTCGATCCAATCCGAAAATCGGATCGAAAGATTCCGCCGGATTAGAAGCGTACGCGCAAGCCGGTCGCCAAGCCTGTACGCTGACTGTTGCCACCATCAATCGACAACACGTCGGCGCTGGCGACTTCGCCGCCCTTCAGCCTGGAATTGTCGACTTCGAAGTAGACGTCGGTACGCTTGGACAGCGCATAGTCAGCCACTGCATACAGCGTCGATACATCGCCGTTGTTGCCAAAGTCTGAATCGTTGGTAACGGCGTCATGCATGTAACCCACGGTGAAGTTCCATGCAGGCGTAGCCTGGAAGCCAACGCCTGTGGTCCACACTTCGTCGGTACGTTGCAGCACCGAGTTGGTGTTGGCGAGCAGGCTGGTGTTGGCCAATGGGCCGCCGCTCAGGTTTGCCGATGCGCCAAAGCCAGGGTCGCGTTTTGCATCAAAGTAGGACAGGAACAAAGTCGCTGGGCCGGTAACGAAGGAACCGCCCAAGCCCCATACTTTCAGATCGTTCGAGTTGGCATCTTTCGATTGCTCGTACACGCCGCCAATGCTGATTGGACCTTGCGCATAGGTCAAAGCGACCGCATCGGTTGCGCCGACGCTGGTTGCACCGGCTACGCCGCCGGTCGAATACTGCACTTGCGCCTTGATAGGGCCAAAGTTATTGGTGTATTCCAGCGAATTGTCGAAGCTCACACCGTACAAGGCGGTTTCCCATGCGAGTTCAGGTGTATTGCCTTGTTCCGTAGCGACGCCACGACCCAATGGGGCGTAGCTGCCCAGAGTCTGATATGCGAGGCCGTATTGGCGGCCGGCATCGATTTCACCCAAGGTGCTGTTCTTCAAACCGACCCATGCCTGATTGCCGAACAGTTGGCCTTGGTTACCGAGTTGGCCATTGCCGGTGTTGAAGCCGGCTTCCATATCGAACACAGCCGCAGTGCCGCCACCCAGATCTTCCGTGCCCTTGAAGCCGAGGCGCGAACCTTCAAATACGCCATTACCCATCGACAGTTGGTGATCGCCGGCTGCGTCAGCATTGGTGGTGAAGCGCACAGCGGTATCAAGCACGCCGTAGACGGTGACGCTCGATTGCGCCATTGCTGCGGAGGAAAATGCCCCCAATACGGCGATTGCAAGTAGTGATTTTTTCATTCTTTAATCCTCAAATATTTTCAGTTACATGTCCAGTGACTAACCTCGCTTCGCGAGGGCCTCCAACCGGATTTTGCAAAAATTTGCAGCGGGAATTCCGCGAGCAACCAATCGTTGACTTCTAAAAATATGAATAGTTCAATATTTTTTGAGGCTGCTGCGAAATTGCGGTGGCTTTATGAATCTTGCCTTGTGCATAGGCACAGCCAGATGAAATGCCACGTCAATTTCGCAACAGCCTCATCGGCTTCAAGACCCACAGACCGCATAAAAAAGCAGGTCCCGAGATTCCGAAGTTGATGGTTGGCTGCGCCAGCGACTGTCAACAAGTAACAGGCGCCAATTCCTTCCCAGCAGTTTGGAATTTATCAGTCAAAGCACGAATCCATGTTTCGAAATATTTCAATTGAGTTGAAAAAGAAATGATGTCGGAGGATCAAAATTTACAAGAAATGACCCTATCATGCGTGCGGAAATCCCATTCGTGGAAGTTGGAATAAAGCAGAATGACGGCAATGTTTCATTGGTAAAACGAGCGATTTCTGAAAAATCGACAAAGGCTGCTGAAGCCGAATTATACACATTGTCATTGAGTCGTGCTTGGCGCGGCGGACGTGGCAAAGCTGAAATGAACTGTTACAAATTATCCGGAAAGTGAAACGGAATTCGTTGTATGCGTGCGACGTTTAGAATTTTGCCTCTAATAATCTGGCGCCAGAAGCGACGCGTCTTTTCACGTCGCAATCACTGCATCGAACAGCTATCCATCATCTTGATGCGAGTTGTATGTCAGGCCTGGAAGGCCGAGAGCCTGCGTCGACAGGCTCTCGGCGATTGTTCATGCATGTGCGATGCTTGCTATGCGGTCAAGGAATCAATCCAATGCGCAACATCATTCATCACTTCTGCTCGATTGATTTCCTTGAGCAGTTCGTGTCGCGCGTCGGGATAGAATTTGGAACTGACTCGCGTCAAGCCCAGCGCCTGGTAGCGTGCCAGCATCAATTTAACGGTGGCTGTATTTGCGCCGACCGAATCGCGGGTGCCGGAAATAACATCGATCGGTAAATTTTTTGGAATTAATGCTTCGCGTTGCGGTGACCAGATTTCACGCAGGCCGACGAACCAGTCGCGCACGAATTCATTGTTGAACAGGAATCCATTGAGTGGGTCCGCAACATATTTCGCGACTTCGTCCGGATCGCGGTTCAACCAATCAGCGCCCGGCTTTTCGGTGAACTGCGCATTCAGCGAAGTGTAAACCTGGACCAGTAGTGCCGACGGCGCAGCGGGGGCCGCTGCTGCTGCCTTTTGCGCGATATCAATGATCGCATCGGCGTTGGCGAATGCGCCCGAAGTGCCGCACAGGATCACGCCGTCAATCGACGTGCCGTAACGCTCCATGTAGTCTACCGCGATCATGGAGCCCATGCTGTGGCCGAACAGGAATAGTTTCAATCCCGGGCATTCCCGGCGAATCAAGTCGCTTAGTGTTTTTTCATCCTCGACCATGCGGTTCCAGCCATCGGGACCTTCGTCGCCAAGTGCGCCTGAACGCACCCGGGTCTGCCCGTGCCCGCGGTGATCGTCGGCATACACCACATAGCCGCGACCGTTCAGGAAGGTGGCGAATTCGGTATAGCGCATGCTGTGCTCGGCGGCGCCATGCACTATTTGCACCACACCGCGCAATGGCCCCTGCGCCGGCGTCCAGCGACGCACGAATATCTTAGCCTTGTCCGATGCGTCAAAGGTAAAAGTGCCACTTGGCGGCGGGCTTGATACGACGGGGTTGGTGGCGCAGCCACTCAAGCCGGCAGCGGCGAGACTGACTGCACCGGCTAGCGCTGTCGTTAACACGCGACGACGTTGAATCAACATAGATATCTCCAATTAAAATTATTGTTGAGAAATTGTTGCGCAACTTTTTACTATTGAGGGTCACCTCTCTTTCGAATTTGCAGGACACGGCGATTTTAAGGAATGCAGATCAGGAATCTTTAAAACTCAATTCGACTTTATCACATGCTTGAAAAATGCATTGTCACGTTTCTTTCTATGTTTAGTCGTTGCTCAATTGTTCGGCAATCGAACGCGTTTTCTCAGTCACGACGTCGCCTGTATGCAAAGTCGATTTGCGCTCGATCAGCATGAGGTGGCACTCCTGCTCCGCCACCGGATTGTGGCGCACTCCTTTGGGAACGACATACATTTCTCCTTCCGCCAATTCGATCGCGCCTGCTTCCATTTCAATACGCAAGCGGCCCTTAAGGATGAGGAATAGCTCGTCTTCGTTTTCGTGGCTATGCCACGTGAGAGAGCCTTGGACTTTGGCAACTTTGATATAGGCGTCGTCGACCTCGGCAATGACGTGAGGTGACCAATACTCCGCAAGCGAGGCGGCAATTTTCTTGGGACAGGTTATAGTCGACATCGTAGTCTTTCAGGAGCAGGTTCTTGGTTCGAAGCATCCCATAAATATGGGATGACGGCGTGGGCATAAAGCTCTTCATCATGCACTGCGGGTAAGTGTCCTGCATGTTATCGACATCCCGCAAGTGGAAATCTGAATCCATCGGTAGATTTCATCAAAATACGCGGAGGGAGATAAAACATGGGCATGGTTTCTCCTCTATTTGTTGCTGGAATGGAAGTCGCAAGGCGAGTATTTTTCATTTGAGATTATGTGCGCCCGGCCTATTCCAATCCGAGCGCAAATGCGGGTGAAAACAGCGCAGACTCCGCAAATTTTCCGTGATACGATAAATGCCCCAACCGTCCGCATAGGAGCATGTCAGTCATGAAAGCGCGAATCACTGGAACTACCTTGCCGGTTTTGGAAATCGGCCTGGAGCAAGGCGATAAAGTCATCTCCGAACCTGGGCAATTTTCCTGGATGTCTTCCAACATCAATTTGCAAACCACTGCCAGGACTGCAGGCGCCAAGGGAATATTCGGCGTACTTGGGCGGGCGTTGACGGGAGGTGGCTTGTTCATGAACGAATACCAAACCACAGGTGGACAAGGCATGGTTGCCTTCGCTGCCAAAGTGCCGGGTGCAATCATGGAAGTCCAATTGCGGCCGGGGCAATCCTACCTGGTTCACAGGCATGGGTTTTTATGCGGCACCGAGGGTGTGGAGTTGGCAATCGGTTTCCAGCGCTCGTTGGGCGCGGGGATCTTCGGCGGTGACGGCATGATTTTGCAAAAGCTCAGTGGCAATGCAACGGCCTGGGTCGAACTGGGCGGCGAAATCGTCACCTATGACTTGGCACCCGGCGAAACGCTGCAGGTGCATCCGGGACATGTGGGCATGTTCGAAGGCACCGTGAACTTCGATATCACCATGATTCCCGGCTTGAAGAATGCGCTGTTCGGCGGCGACGGCTTGTTCATCGCCCGCCTGACCGGGCCAGGGAAAATCTGGTTGCAAACCCTAACGATGCCCAATCTCGCGCATGCGCTGCTTCCTTATATCGGCCGCGAGGGGGCGTCATCTGCGACTGTCGGCGCCGGTATTGGTGGCGCTAGCGGCGGCATAGGTGGTGCGGTGGCCGGCGGCGTGCTTGGTTCGGTGCTTGGCGGGTTGTTCGGCGACAAGGAATGAATCTGGAGTCGGCTTGCGGGATTTGACGCAAGCCGGTTCTCTTTCAATCGTGTGGAAAAGATCGAGGCACATTGAAAGCGCTTGTCTGTACTTCATTAACGCCTGTCAGGCTTTTTAGCGTCGCCGAATGCGTTCATCTAAATCGAATTGCTTTCGTTAATCGGAAAATATTATTGCGATATCCCATATTTATGGGATGGACAAAAATGAGGCATTGTGTCTGCTCGCAGAATCCGTCCGGCTAGTCTGTTAATAATTGTTAAACCTTGCTGTTTATACCAATTCACAACACATATTCGTCTTATAATTTCTGAGTCACGAATTTATCCCACTCATTGCTGCAATTGGGAAAATTTTATACATGAAGAGAAGTCGGTGGAAATGACTTCGGTCCATGCCGCAAGCATCAGGTGCTGCGCGAGAACGAATGTCCGTCGATTTGGGGAATGGCGCGTATCAATGTTGGGATTTTCGGCAGATAAACCGATACAAGAGTAATTTGAAACAGTAAGATTTCCTCATGGAAATTTCCGTAAATCAATTAATCGCCGCGGCTTGCGCTTGGTTGGATTCACCATCGATGGGTTGCGGTATCGTGATTCGGCAATTCGTTTCACAAGGTTGAAAAATATGGATGCTAACTCGTCGAACCGCAACATGAAATCTGAGGCCAAATCCATCGACCGAACCGAATTGCTGGCATCGACACGGACTGAGTTTCTTGCATCTTTTGTCTCCGGCCTCGCATCTTCTTTGCCGCAAAGCGTGGAGGCTTTATTCACCAAGGCTGACCGCAGCCCCAGCTCGATTGCCCAGAGAAGGTTTCTTGATGCGCGTGGCATTTTGCAAAATCATTTCGAGGATTTTCAGCTGCAGATGCGGAAAAGCATGGAAAAGATGCTCAACCGCAGTTTTCAAACCACTTACAGTAATTATCGCCCAGCGTTTCCGACCTCTATCCTTGATGGATCGATTTCCCTGGTCGACACTTCAGTGTTTGAAGATGAGCTGCGCCTCAACGAAATCACGGACCGGTTTCGCAATGAGGCCGGGGAACAATTGCGCGACCTCAATATCCGCATTGCATTGCTGTTCGAGCAGGACAATATCAAGGAGCGGGAAAACCCGTTCCGCCCATATCTGTTTTCCAGGACCATTGCGACGGCGGTCGAAGGCCTTGGTACGAGTGCAGATTTAAACACCGTCCTGGCGGAACAATTGGCGGAGAATTTTTCGGATCACGTTGCCGCCATTTACGAAGACGTCAACGCACACCTTGCGCAACACGGAATTGCCGCGCAATTGATGTTCAAGCCGACGCGGTCACCGAACCAGCCTCCTGCCTCGCCGAATAAAGTGGATGCCGATGGTGGGCGGGATGAAAGAGACTACGCCGACCACCAACGTGCCGCCCCGGTCCGAAATTCGCCTTGGAACAACCCGCAGGATATCGATAACCGGGGATTCTCCACCGATGTCCCGCAGAGCCCGGTGGAAAGGCTGTTGAAATCGGTAAAAGCGATGGCCTCCAAATCGCCAGGGCAACATGGCGATGTGAGCGGCGGTACCGATAACGGTATACAGGGCGGCGGAGTTGCTGGCGGCGGCTCCTATGGGCCAGGGAGCGGCACTTCACAACAAGGAAACGTTGGCGGTCAGTATGGGGGTGGCGCCTCTCCTGGGGGCGAGCATTATTCCGGTCCTTCCGGCGGAACGATCCAGGATGGCGTTAACTACGGTGGTAATAGCGGCGGTAATGGCGGTGGTAATTACGGCAGTAATTACGGCGGCAACAACAACGGCGGCGGCAACGGCAACAACAGCGGTGGTAACAACGGCAGCGGCGGCGGTTCTGCCGGCGCTCAACATACGGGGGGGCAAGACGGCAATCCTTCACTGAATGACGGAGCGGCCGAAAACCCACAATATGGCGGCCCCTCCAACGCAGGCGGAAATGAGCCGACAAATGCGAACTGGCTTTCCGGTAATCAAGGTGTGGGCGAGTTTCTGCGCAAATTCTTTTCGGGAAAAAGCAGGCCGGATGACTTTGCCGGCAACGCAAAGGAGCAATTTGGTGGCGAATCAGGCAAAGCGCGACCGGCAATAGGTCAACTAGCCGGCTCGGTACAGACGCTGCTGAGGGAAAGCACGCCGCGTACTGAGGAGATGTATGCCAGCAATGGGGAAATCCGTAACCTGATCATGGAGCGCCGCGCTAATCTGAGCGAGGATGCGCACGATCTTCGGGAGCAGATGACCATTGACATTGTGTCGATGTTGTTCGAATTCATTCTGCGCGATACGCAAGTTCCGGCCGAGGTGCGCGCCCAGCTTGGACGCCTGCAATTTCTCGTGCTGAAGGTTGCGTTGCGCGATGAATCGCTCCTGACTGAAAAAGCACATCCGGCGCGCATGCTGGTCAACCGGATCGGTTCGATTTCGCTCGGCTTGAAACAGATCGATCCAAGCGGCGCCAATGTAACTGCGGAAATTTGCCGGATCGTGGCTGAAATGCTGGCTGACGACACGGAAAATCCCGGCTTGTTTTCGAAGATGCTGGACGATCTTGACAAGTTCATCGCGCATGAGCTGCTAGTCAACGATAAAAGCGTTTCCAGCGCAGTGGAAGTGGTGGAGCAGGCCGAGAGTCGCACCTTGCGATTTGCCCATACGACGGCGCAGATGAGTGAAGCGCTGTCGGGCTTGACCATTAATGAGCATCTGAAGCAATTTCTTGAAAATGACTGGGCGCGCGCCATTGAACGCGCTGAACGCACCGATGCCGAATTGGCAATACGATATCGCTTATTGGTGCCGGATCTGCTTTGGAGCGTCTTACCCAAGGTAACGGAGGAAGACAGGCAGCAACTCTTGGTGCTGTTACCGGTCATTCTCAAGACCATTCACGGCGGCATGAACGCGGTCGGGTGGGCGGCAGCAGATAAGCAAACGCTGATGGATTGGCTATTCGATGCGCATACCGTGGTGTTGCGCGGCAATAGCGCAAATGGCTCGACGACGTCACTGGCATCGATTCACCAGCATTTCAGCAAGTTTGTAGAACATACGGAAAAATCACCGCAAACGCAGCCTGTGACGGTAACGGTGGAATCGCAGAAGAGTTTTCTTGAAGAAGCAATGCGGGATCTGGATGTGCGG
>Ga0302309_10002457_pt1 | contig 15397 bp, 8 predicted proteins | sample III_Palsa_N1_1_FD_200453 | JGI IMG/M metagenome (GOLD analysis project Ga0302309, IMG submission 200453) | Peat permafrost microbial communities from Stordalen Mire near Abisko, Sweden - III_Palsa_N1_1 | ecosystem: Environmental > Terrestrial > Soil > Palsa > Peat permafrost | place: Sweden... | reverse complement strand
GCCTTCCAGGATATCTCCCAACTATTCGCTAAATAACTTGCCCTCCGCCCCCTGATCCCCTTGCCGCTGACCAATATATTTGACCAGCGATCCCCGTTTTTTCTTCCCTGACAGAAAAGCCGCAACCGGCTTCTTGGCTTTCAATTATATTTAGCTATGCCAAGAGCTCCATCCAGATACTATCTGTACTGCCAGTCCGTGGGCTGGGGTATGCTCCTAATGATATATATTGCTTCGGGCCTCCTCATCTTGCATCAGGAGACAATAAAGTCGCTTGAAAATGCATTCATCACCGCCCTGACAGGACTCTTCATGACCCATCTTTTAAGGCTTGCCATCCTGAAGTATGGCTGGCTGAATGGCCCCGTTCGGCAAGGATTAACGTGGGTCTTATTGGGAGCAGTATCGGCTGCCATGGCCGCAGGACTGATAAAAGTGACCGTCATCACCCTTTGCGGAATGACGATGAAGACGGTTGAAGGACAGCCTTGGCACTTGCGCATTCTGGCCTCCGGCATAGAATACACCCTCCCCTTCCTCCCCTGGACAATCATCTATTGCCTTTACCATCATATCCAAAGGACCCGGCAGAAAAATGCAGAAATGCGGCGGCTCGAATTCCTGTTGAAAGAAAAATCGGCAACAGCCGGCGACGCTGCCGTCGACATTGAATCCATTACCCGGTCATTAGATCGCATCCGGTCCCTGATCGCTGAAGACGCAGCCGCTGCCCGTGCCGAGATCACAGTCTTCAGCCAGTTACTCCGGAAAGGTTACCTGAAAATCAACGATCCTCAATAAAACGTATCTTTCCAAATCATTAGCCAAATACCAATAACATGCGCAAAACACTGTTAACCTTACTAACCTTCATCTGCACCCTGTCCATCTCCAGGGCACAGATCAACGCCGCCCTATTCCGTTTCCCCGACGTCTCCGCCACCCAGATCGTCTTTACTTACGCCAATGACCTTTGGGTCGTATCCAAAGAAGGGGGCCTGGCCACCCATCTCAGCTCGCCCTCCGGCGTGGAGTCCTTTCCTAAATTTTCGCCCGACGGCAAGACGATTGCCTATACAGCCGATTATGACGGCAGCAATTCCATTTACGCTATCCCCACCGCCGGCGGCATCCCCACCCGGCTCACCTGGTATGGATCACCCGAACGCGTAACCGACTGGTACCCCGACGGAAAAAATATTCTCTTTGCCTCCAGCCGTGCCAGCGGACGCGAACGATTCAACCAGTTCTTCAAATTGGCCGCCACCGGCGGTGTGCCGCAACAGCTGCCGCTGCCCTATGCTGAATATGGCACCCTGTCGCCCGACGCAGGCCAGGTCGCCTTCACCTACAAATCCCAGGTAGCCCGTAACTGGAAACGTTACCATGGCGGCTGGAATGGCCAGATCCATCTTTTTAACCTGACCAGCTACGCAGACGAAAATATCTCTGCAGCAGATGCCGACGACGAATTACCCATGTGGCATGACAATAGTGTATTCTTCCTCTCGGACCGCGGTGAAGACAAGCGGACAAACCTCTGGGAATATGATATCGCTACGAAAAAATTCACTGAACTTACCCATTTTACAGACTACGATGCCCACTATGCCTCGAAAGGCCCGAACGATATCGTATTCGAACAGGGCGGCCACCTCTGGCTCTATACCTTTACTACCCGCCAGGCACATCAGGTCAATGTACAGGTCGTCTCCGATGAAACAGGCTTACGCCCTACCCTCCGGCCGGTGGAAAAATTGATCACCAACGCCTTTATCGCCCCCGACGGCCATCGGGTCCTTGTAGAGGCAGGCGGAGATATATTCTCCATCCCGGCGGAAGATGGCCCGGTAACAGATCTGACCCGGACTTCCGGCGTGGCCGAACGTTTTCCCACCTGGTCACCTGACGGAAAATATCTCGCTTACTGGAGCGACCGCTCCGGCGAATACGAACTCATACTCCGCGAAGCCGGAAAAGAAGGCGTGGAAAAACAGCTGACCAGCTACGGCGCAGGCTTCCGTTATAACCTCTACTGGTCCCCGGACAGTAAGAAACTCGCCTTCATCGACAAAGCCATGAAGATCTATATCTATGACCGCACCAGCGGCCAGACCATCCAGGTCGATCAGGGCCTCCGTATGACGGAAGGACCGCTGCAAGGCTTTGTCGCCAACTGGTCTCCGGACAGCCGCTGGCTGACCTATGACCGCGACCTGGTCAATAACCACCGCGCCGTATTTATCTACGATGTCGAAGGCCGGCAATTGCATCCCGTGACCTCCGGCTACTATAGCTGCTCCAGCCCCGTCTTCGACGTATCGGGCAAATACCTCTTCGTGGCGACCAGCCAGTCCTTCAACCCGCTGTATAGTGACCTGGACAACACTTTCATCTACCCGAATTCTACCCGCCTGGCGGCCATCGTCCTGAAAAAGACCACGCCCTCCCCTCTCTATCCCAAGGATGACACCGTAGCCATCCAAAAGGAAGACGCACCCGCAGCAGCAGCCGCATCGGGTAAATCCAAGCCTCCCACCGCCACATCGCCATCCAAACCCGCCATCCCCGCAGTCGCCATCGACTTCGACGGACTGGAATCCCGGCTGATCCTGCTGCCGACGGAACCGGGCAACTATGGCAACCTCACGGCCGCCGATGGCAAGCTGATTTATCTGCAGCAACCTAACACCGGCTCCGAAGACAAAGCGCAGTCCCTCAAGTTCTTCGATCTCGACAAACGCAAATCAAAGACGATACTCGCTGACGTCGACGGCTATCAACTGGCAGCCGACAACAAACATATTCTGGCGGTAAAAGACAATTCCTTCTCTATCGTCTCCGCCGATGAAGGACAAAAAATGGATAAGAAGCTCCGCACCGCCGAAATGCAGATGTGGGTCAACCCGCGTGAAGAATGGCGACAGATCCTCGTCGACGCCTGGCGGCTCGAAAGAGACTATTTCTATGATCCTGCAATGCATGGCGTGGATTGGAATAAAGTCAGGGAACAATACCTGAAGATCCTGGAAGGGGCAACTACCCGCGAAGAACTCGATTGGATCATCGGCGAAATGATCGGCGAACTAAGTTCTTCTCATACCTACCACGGCGGCGGCGTCACAGAACCCACCAAACATTCATCCACAGGCTATCTCGGCGTCGACTGGGTGGCCGATGGCGACTATTACAAGATCGGCCGGATCATCAAAGGCGCTTCCTGGGACGCCGAAACCCGGTCACCACTGGACCTTCCCGGCGTACCGGTCAAAGAAGGCGACTATATCCTCGCAGTGAATGGCATCCCGCTGACAACGAAGACCGAGCCCTATGCCGCCTTCGTCAACCTCAGCAACCGCCCTGTCGAACTGACCTACAACAGCACCCCCGGCTTCACGGGGGCAAAGACAGTTGTTGTACAGACCATGAATGATGAATCCCATCTCCGCAATCTAGCCTGGATCGAAGAAAACCGTAAGATGGTAGAAACAGCCACCAATGGCCAGGTCGGCTATATCTATGTCCGCAGTACGGGCATCGACGGTCAGGACGAACTGATCCGCCAATTCACGGCCCAGTTGGATAAAAAGGCTCTCGTCATCGACGAACGGTTCAACAGCGGCGGCCAGATTCCTGACCGCTTTATCGAGCTCCTCAACCGCAAACCCCTGGCCTTCTGGGCCACTCGCGACGGCATAGGCTTCAGCTCGCCGCCTTTCGCCAACTTTGGACCGAAAGTCATGCTGATCAATGGCTGGAGCGGATCGGGCGGCGACGCCTTCCCCGACTTCTTCCGTAAGACGGGCCTCGGCCCGCTGATCGGCACCCGCACCTGGGGCGGTCTCATCGGTATCAGCGGCGTACCGGGACTCATCGACGGCGGGTCTATCACGGTTCCGACCTTTCGTATGTACAACCCCGACGGCACCTGGTTCAAAGAAGGTCACGGCGTAGATCCCGATATTGCCGTTCCCGAAGACCTCACCGCAGCCGCTCATGGCAAAGACACCCAGCTCGAACGGGCCATCACTGAAATCAATAAATTGTTGAAGGAAAAAGGATTCACGCAGCCGGCCCGCCCTGCGGCAGAGATCCGATAGGCTTTCGTGCCCCACCGTCATTTCGTGCCCCACCATCTGGTGGGGCATTTTTTCGTCCTAACCACGTCGTAAACACCGTATGAGATACGGCCATGATAATGGCCCCCTTGAACATCCCCGTAAAACCCCAGGCCGCCAGCCCCCCGATCACCCCCAGGAACAAGACCAGGAAAGGTATCTTCCCCCCACTCCTCGCAATCAGGATCGGCTTCAGGAAAGCATCGATCAGCAACAGCGCTATCCCGTAAATGATCAGGAATATCGTCATCCCCGTATGTCCCTCGATGATCGCCCAGATGACCACCGGTATCCAAACCAGCAAAGGCCCCAGTTGCAGCAACACCAGGAAAAAGACAAGCCCCGCCAGCACCAGCGAATACTCCACACCGGCTATAAACAATCCTATCCACGCCAGGAAACCCGCAATAAAAGCCGTTCCCATGATCCCGATAGATACCCCCTTGATGGCCTGCGTGATGACCGCCAGCAGGGACAAGCCGTCCTTCTTGCCCAACAAATGCACGGTAGTCAGTTCCACGGGCTCCATTATTTTTTTCCCCGTCGCCAGGAAAAAAGCAGAAATAAAGATTCCGAGCACGAACTGTACCGCCGTACCTATGATACCCGCCCCACTGGTCAGCATCCGTCGCAGCAACTGCCGTATCTGTTCTCCATGATGAGCAATGGCATCCCTCGGACTATCCTGCACCTGCTGCCAGAAGGAACCGATATCCTCCCCCACCAAAGGCAGCGTGGATATCCATTTTGGAAGAGGCGGCACCCCATTCTTCTTCACATCCGCCAGCCATACGATGGCCTCCCTGACATGGTGCCGCACGGTTGAAACGATAAAAGTGAATGGTAAGGCAACGATAGCCACCAGCAGGATCGAATAAATAACGGACGACAACCCCCGCCTGTTACCCAATAGCCGCACCAGCCGCTCGTAGGGACTGGAAAAAGACACAGAAAAGATCAGGGCAAAAGTCAACACGCCGAAAAACACCCTTAGCACGTCATATAACGCCAGCATCAGGAGCAATAATAGCAACAGGACTAGTATGGTCTCTATGAGACTTCGGGAGTCGTTAGCAAAAAATTTGTTCATAAAATTCCACTTGCATCTTAAAGTTACACAATTCCTGATGCAAGTACGTCCTCCCTCTATTCAGCTCTCAAACTCTTCACGGGGTTCGCCAACGCCGATCGCAACGCTTGCAGACCCACCGACAATAAGGCAATCCCTACCGCCAATACTCCCGCCAGTGCAAAGACCTCCCAACCAATACTGATCCGATAGGCATAATCCTGCAACCAGCTATGCATAGCCCACCAGGACAGCGGAAAGGCTATCAGGACCGCTATCCCCACCAGCAATAGGAAATTTTTGGACAACAAGGCGACAATGCCGGTCACCGATGCCCCCAGCACCTTCCGGATGCCGATTTCCCGCGTGCGCTGCTCCGCTTCATAAGCCGCCAGCCCGAACAATCCCAGACAGGCAATGAAGATCGCCAACAGGGAAAAAGACAGGGAAATACCCCCTATCCGTTGTTCGGACCTATAGAGGGCATCGAAATCATCGTTCATGAACGTATAGCTGAACGGCTGCCCCGGCGCCAGTTTCCGCCAGTTATCCTCTACCTGGGCAACCAGCCGCTCCACATGGTCGGTGCTCACCCGCAGGGCTATCCTGTCATTATTCGGTTTAAGAAAGAAGACCAGGGGCGATACCGCCTCCCGGAGGGAATTGAAATTGAAATCTTTTACCACCCCCACTACATGATAGGTCAGCGGCTTTTTCCCCTCGGGATCGTCAAACGTATAAAAATTCGCCCCTATAGGATGGGTCAGCCCCGCCAGACGCGCCGCCGCCTCATTGATGATAACGCCCGTCGAATCCGTGGGAAAATCCTTGGAAAAATTCCGCCCGACTAAGATGTTCATCCCCAGTACGGGAATATAATGCTCATCGATCAACCATTTCTCCATCGCCAATGCTTTTTTGATGTCGAACACGGGGGAAAGCCAAAAGGCATTATTATTTCGGTCGCCAGCAGTGGGCAGATAACCGCTCATCGTCACCCCTTCTACCCCCGGCAGATTGGCCAGATCGTTCTTATAGGCCGTAATCCCAGCCCCCAGCGCCGGCGTATTGTGGATGACGAGCACCTGCTCACGGTTGAAACCCAGCGAACGGCTGCGGATATACCCCAGCTGACGATATATGACTACCGTCCCGATGATCAGACAGATGGAAATAAAGAACTGGAAGACCACCAGGGAATTGCGTAGCCATCCTGTTTTGAATCCCCTCGCAACATTTCCCTTCAATACGGCAATGGGCTGGAAGGCCGACAGGAAAAAGGCCGGATAACTGCCTGCCAGCAGCCCCACCACTACAACCAGCACTAACAAGCCCGGTGCCAGCAAAGGCCGGGAAAATAGACCGATGGACATTTGCTTGGCAGCCAGCTGATCGAATACCGGCAGCAATAGCCACGCAATCCCCAGGGCCAGCAGCATGGCGACAAAACTGACGAGCATCGACTCTACGATGAACTGCCGGATGAGAGCGCCCCGCAACGACCCCAGCACCTTCCGGATGCCAACCTCCTTCGCCCGGTTTGCCGACCGCGCCGTAGACAGGTTCATGAAGTTCACACAGGCAATCAGCAAGATGAAGACCGCAATGGTGGAGAAGATGTAGACGTATTGTGGATTGCCATTGGCCCCTAGCTCTCCCATCTTGTCGCTATGCAGGTGGATGGCGGTCAACGGCGTCAGGGTATAGGTATACTTATTGCCACTCTTGTAGAACTGATCCAGCGAAACTTTCATGAATGACTGTAGCTTCGGAGCAATATATTTCACGATCATCTCCTGCAGCTTCCCCTCAAACCGATGGCCATCCACTCCCTGCCGCAGCAATATATACGTGTTATAGCTATTTTGTGTCCAATGGTCCGGCTGTTTGGCATCTTCCGATTCGGACAAAGAGACCAGGAAGTCGGCATGGAAGTGAGACTGTGTGGGCATGTCCCGCATCACTCCGGTCACCTTATAGGGTATGCTGTCATTGATCATCAACGTCTTTCCCACTATATCTACCCCATCGAAGTATTTTCTGGCCATTGTCGCAGACAACACGATCGTATGGGCGTCCACCAGCGCGGTATGCGGATCGCCATCGATCAGCGGCAACGTGAACACGTCGAAGATCGTAGAGTCGGCATACAGCACCGCATCTTCCCGGATATTCTGACTGCCCTTCCGGACAAGGAAACCTCCGCTTTTCTGCAGCCGCACCTCCTTCTCCACTTCCGGATAAGCTTTCAGCATGGCCGGCCCCGCTGGCCCGGGCCCCTGTGCCATCACCAGATGTATAAAATTCGCCCCACCGAATTTGATCTCCGTATCCAACCGGTAGATCCGATCGGCATTTTTGTTGTACCGGTCATAGCTCATCTCATCCATCACATAGATCAGGATCAGCAGACAGGTGGCCAGCCCGATAGCCAGCCCAACTATGTTAATGGCGGAAAAACCCTTGTTCTTCCATAGGTTGCGTAGCGCTGTTTTGAGATAGTTACGTATCATGTGGAGTGATTATCCTCGCTGAGACGCACACTCCCGCACAAAGGTTACACCCCCCGAAAACCTACCGCCCAGGCATCGGCACCACCGGCAAACTCTCATTCCCCGTCTCCGACACACTTTGCACCGCAAAAAAGTAATTATCCTTGGAATAGGGCAGCTTGGCATCGGTCTCCGTCGTAAAGATCTTCTTCTGCCATACCGCACTCGTCGTCTCCCGCATCAGAATATAATATCCTTTGACCTTTCCGGCGACCGGCGCCTTCCACATCAGCTGCGTACCATTGGTCAGACTGCGTACCTCTACCTTTACCTCTTGCGGCATCCCCGGCGATTTCGCCAGGTTCGCCAGATTGGCCAGGTTAAGAGCCGTGTTCTTCCGAAGGTATTCGAAATCCATGAACTCCTCCAGGTCGCCATACACGACGCCACTCTCCGTTCGCACATCCTGGTGCTGGTGATTGAAATTCTCATTCATCTCAGTGATCCGCACCGCCGTAAAACCGGTATCTACATATGGCGTATGATCACCACCCCGCAAAAACCGGTCATTACGATAGATCATCACCACCTGCAGATTGTCGACATACCGCTCTCCGACCTCTTTCACATACCGCGCCAGCTGCCGGGATCGGCCATCATTCTCCAACCCCAGCTGCCTGATCATCTTTGCCTGCTTCGTCAGGTCATATGACGGCAGCCCTTCACTGAATACCCTTACCTGCGTGTTGTTGATGATATTGGTCTCATTGCTGTTGTTGCTGCCCATAATATCATTGTTCAACACGGCCTCGATATTCCAGTTCTCCACCCTTGCCTTCCTGGCCATATAAGTGCTTCCCAGTAGTCCCTGCTCCTCGCCACTCACAGTCACGAAGATGATCGTGGCCGGAAAAGTATGTTTGCTCATCACCCGCGCACACTCCAGCACGGCCGCACTACCACTACCGTCATCATTGGCGCCGGGCGCATCATTTGTCCCATCCAGCACATCCGTCCGCCGGCTATCCAGGTGACCGCTGATGACAAAAATACGATGGTCGTTCGGGTCGCTCCCCTTCAACGTCGCTACCGTATTGCCCAAACTGATGTCATGAAGCACTCTCTTGCCGTCAGCCACAAAAGTACTCGTATCCACAAAGGCCGTCAGCCGTCCGCCCGATGCTACCGCAAACTGATTGAATTTCGTCAGCACCCATTCCCTCGCAGCCCCGATCCCCCTCTTCTTATCGGTAGTGGAACTGACGGTGCTCCGCGTCCCGAAAGCCACCATGCTTTTAATATAGGACCGCAGGGAATCCGGGTTGACCTCTTTTACCATGCTTTCTATCTCCTGATCACGATTGATCGTTGTCTGTCCATACGCAAAGGTCATCAACCCAAACAGGAGTATGACAAGTAAAGTCTTTCTCATCTCGAATACAATTTATTTGGCGTGAATAATGATCACAATATTCAATCTTTTTTTTCACTACGCGAATTGTTAGTATGTGTATACGGAGATTGTTAGTGAACACTGCTGTAATAATTCGTGCGAGCGTGTATACCTTCCGCTACACTGAGTATTTTCTTATAAACACAAAACTACGCTAAATGAGAAGACCACTGCTAGTAGTCTTGGTCATCCTCTTTGCCTGTATGCAAGGGATGGCACAGGACCTCATCACTGTCACCGGAAAAGTCATCGACGAAAAAGGCGCGGCAATTACCGGCGCTACCATCACGGTAAAAGGCACCAGGACCGCCACCACAAGCCGTGACGACGGCACCTTCACCATCAGCACAAAGAACAAAGCCAAACTCGTCATCAGCTACGTCGGCTACGACCCATATGAGGTCGACGCCAAAGAAGGCCTGAAGATCACCCTCATTCCCAACAGCCAATCCCTCTCAGACGTCGTCGTCACAGGCGTAGGCGTGGCCACCAGCAAAAAATTGGTTCCCATCGACGTGGCCACCGTTTCTTCCAAGGACTTCGCCCCCAGCACAACCACCAATGTCCAGCAGGCCCTCGACGGCCAGATCGCAGGCGCCAATATCCAGCAGACCAGCGGCACGCCCAACGCCCCCTTCAATATTACCCTGCGCGGCATCAACAGCCTGGACGGCACCAACCCCCTTATCATGGTTGACGGAGTCGAAATGGACAATCTCAACAACATTGACCCGGCCATCGTCGATCATATCGAAGTGGTCAAAGGTGCAGCTGGCGGGATGCTCTATGGCGCTCAGGGCGCCAACGGCGTTATCCAGATCTTCACCAAAAAAGGTAACCTCAATGGCAAACTGATTATCAGCTACACATCCAAAGTCAGCATCGACGATATTCTCAAACATAATATTCTGTCGAACCTCCATCACTATGTCACAAATGCCAATGGCGATATCCTCGATCAGAACGGCAACCCGGTTGCCATGGACGCCACCGGTCAATGGAGCGATCCCCAGGTACCGGACCCCACCGTCAATCCCAACCTCCAGAACAACCTTAAATTTAATCTCCCTACCTACAATCACCTCAAACAGGGCTTCCGGCAGGCCATGACCTTCACCAATTCCGTTTCCGCTATCGGCGGCACCAATGTGGCGGACTATGCTTTCACGGCTTCTCAGTTAACGCAGGGGGACGTACTCAGCAACCAGTTCAGCCGCTCCAACATATCGTTCAACATAGGCCTGCACCCTTTCAAAGGCTTCACCTTCCGTACCATCACCCAGGGCGTTGTCGGCTATAACGACTTGCTGACCGGAAACCGTTTCGATATGCTCACGGCCTATCCATTTGTCAATTTCGACTGGAAGGATGGCACCGGGCACATCCCCCTCAAAACGAACGTCTCCAGTAACTCCTACAATACGCTGTCGGAGAAACAATACCATACCAACAACAATCAGGGGCTGGAGATTTTCCAGGACTTCGACCTCGATTACAAATTTCCGGCTTTCGTAGAGCTCGACGCGAAATATGGATTCGATTATACAGATACCACCAAATCCGACTTGTATGTTAACCAGAGCGAAATTGTCCAGGCAGGACAGTACTGGGGGCCCAACGAGGACGGCGATCTCAAGCAGACCTTCTCGCGGGAGTTCAATCAGAACGGCCTCTTTTCCGGCTTCCTCCGGACAGATTTCCAAAAGGATTTCCACTCCAACCTGCCCATCAGGACGACCACTCAGGTGGCCTACGATTATCGTAAATATAACTATGAGCAATATTTTTCAGAGGGTATCGGTCTGCCAATCTACCCCCCGGCTACCATCACCGGCGCGACGACCAAGAACAGCGGAGATTATTACTCGACGGCCATTACCTATGGCTGGCTGATCAATCAGACCATCGATTACGCCAACCTGTTCGGCATCTCCGGCGGCGTCCGATCTGACTATGGCAGCGCCTTCGGTGCCGCTTACAAAGCAGCTACCTTTCCCCGCGGCACTGTCTATTTCCGGCCCTCCGAACTGATGCCCGGTCAGCAATCCTGGCTACCGGACTGGAAAGTGCGGGCCGCCTATGGCGCCGCTGGTATCCAACCCTTCCCCTATGACCGGCAATTGACATTCACCTCCGCAGCACTAGGCAACGGCAACTCCATATCCCTGCCCAGCCAGGCCACCAATGACAGCCTGCACCTGGCAACGAACTACGAGTTGGAGATCGGTACAGACGCTACCTTCAAGCCTTTTCAGGGCGAATGGCTTGACCGGGCTGTGTTCAGCGGCTCCTACTGGCATAGGGAAACCAAAGAAATCTACCAGAACGCCGACGTAGCGCCTTCCACAGGCTACGCTTCCCGTCTGGATAACCTCAGCACCATCGTCTCTCATGGCATAGACCTTTCCCTGGATGCTACGGTCTACAACGGCCCCAAAGTCACTTGGAACGTCAGCGCACGCTGGGGCTATTCCAGGGCAATCGTCACCAAGATCTCAAACGGCCAGGATATCATCAATGGCGGCTTCGCAGTCATCCAGGGCAAACAGATCGGCCTGTTCTATGTCCAGACACCGCTGAAAAGCCTTGGCCAACTGGAGCCGGACGGGAAAACACCTTACATCTCCGCCAGCCAGCAAAGTCAATACGCCATATCCAGCACCGGTTATGTCACCAACAAGTCAACCAACATGATTATGTATACCGCGGCAAACGATCTCTCTGTCGACGGTCATGCCTATCCTGACTTCATCTCCTCGCTAACCAATCGTGTCACGCTGTTCAAGACCTTAACAGTCTCCTTCCAGTTCGACTGGATCCACGGCAACAGCATCTACAATACCACCAAGCAATGGCTATATACCCCGGTCGGGGGTTCCGGCGGTATGGGTGCCAACTCGAAGGACTTCGACAAACCCGTCACCATCGCAGGCAATACCGCTTCTTTCGTCAATTACTACCAGAGCCTCTACAACCTGGTCAACCCGGCCTCTCCCTTTGTCGAAAACGGATCTTTTATCCGCCTGAGGGACCTGTCCCTGATCTATGACCTGTCAAGGTTTGTCGTCAACAGTCGTGCGATCAAACGCCTCACGGTCACGGCAACAGGTCGCAACCTGATGACCTGGACGAAATATGACGGACTGGACCCTGAAAACACCGGAGCCTATGGCAGCCAGGGCAACGACCTGTCACATTCCAGGACAGGAGCTTTTTCCGGGGTAGACTATTTCGGTACACCCAACCTGCGGTCCTATCAGTTCAGTCTCAACGTCGGTTTTTAATTGATCACTCTTAATCAGAATAATATATGAAGCTTATAAAATACAGCGTTATCCTGCTCCTCCCGGCCCTCTTCCTGGGTGCTTGTAAGAAGGCCATCCTGCAGTTGCCGAATCCCAACGCCCCCACCCCCGGCGCATCGCTCATCACGGAAGGCGGTATCGACGCCTTCGCCATGGGTATGTATGAAAAATTCATCGCCTACGAGGCCGGTGATGGCGACCTCAATTTCTTCGATCTGCAATGGTTGATCGAAAGCAATATGGGCGACGAAAATTTTTCCCCCTATTCCAACTATGGCGGCCGCTACCCGATGAACGTGGCCAGCATCACCCTGCCAGCCCCCTACAATACAGTCGTCCCCAATCCTTCCGGCTACGCCACGCAACTGGATATCCTACAGGCCGAAAATACCCGCACCGCCGGTGACGGCAATGCTATCCAATGGGAATGGGACGTGTTCTATTACGTCAACTCTCAGGCTAATACCCTGCTCGGAGCCCTCAACAATCCCTCCCTCGTACTCAGCGGCGATGCAGTCACCAAGAAGAAACTGCTGCAAGCCTGGGCCTACTACTGGAAAGGCTACTGCTACTCCAAACTCGGCTCGATGTACATCGCCGCCCTGATCGACGATTCACCCGATAGCACCAACCTCGGCCTGACGAGCAACGTCTATCTTGCAAATTCCGCGATCCTCGCCGATGCCAACGCCAATTTCAGCCAGGCGCTTACCCTCTTCAACAGCATTACCGAAGACGCAGACTATGACGCTACCTTCGAGGCTATCATCCCCACCTTCAACGAAAATACCCAGATCATCACCCCGGCCATGTGGGGCCGCCAGATCCATACATTCGAAGCCCGGAATGAGCTCGCCAACCATAAAGTGGCTGCCATGGGCGCCAGCGACTGGAATACGATTCTCAACTTGGCTGACTCCGGCATGGTAGCAGGCGACTATACCCTGGAATGGGGCATGACGCCCGGCGATGTCAACGATCTGTCAGATCCCGTCACACTGACGTACCCATTTCATCCTTACGAATTGGATAACGCCAAAACAGCCCTGACATTTGTAAGCGAGCGGCTCATCCAGGACTTCCAGCCGGGCGATGCACGCTTCACCAAAAACTTCGGCCTCTACCCCGGCGGCTCCATCGTCAATGTCCGCAGCCGCGGCATCCAGTTCGGAACACGCTATATCCCTACCTATATCGAGGACGGGGGCTCCTTCGCCACCAATGAACAAATGGGCTATTGCCCCATTGCGCCCACCTATGAAGAGAATGCCCTCATGATCGCTGAGGCGGATATCTACCTCAGCAACATCAGCCAGGGCCTCTCCATTATCGACCAGGTCAGGGCCTATCAGAATGCCGGTCTGCCACCTGCCGCCAGCCACGGCCTTACCCTGGACTCCGCCGTCGCCCAGCTACACAGCGAAAGACGCATCGGCCTCTATGATCGTGGCGTGGCCTGGTATGACGCCCGCCGCTGGGGCATCACCGCTCCCGCCTCTTCAGGCGGCGGCAGGGCCAATGCCAACGTACTCGTCCCCGGCAGCCTGATCGGCGGTGGCTCTACCCCCGCTACTATCCTGCCCTGCTTTATCAATTACGATTTCGTAGACTATTGGGACGTACCGCAGAACGAACTGGCCTTCAACCCGGCCGCCGCGGGCTCCGCACCGACAGCCAATCAGTAAATACACAAAACCCCGGTCAGACGACCGGGGTTTTTTTACAGCTATTTTTCATCGGTTATTTCCTACCGGAAAGTCAACTCCACATTTCCGCCACTACCCCTAACCTTCACTGGTATACCGCCACCGTTCATCGTGCCCGCAATGCTATGCTTGTCGATGTCACCGCTGAAGTTTTCCAGCTTGGAAGTATGTACCCGCTCGCCCGACACAGTCAGGCTCATTCCCAGCCCCTGCGGCATCTCAACTGCAATATTTCCACCTGAATTCGACAGGTCAAGATATTTTCCCATCGTCTTCAGATCGACATCGATGCTGCCGCCACTGGTAGAGGCGCTCAGACTGCAGGAAAGATTGCTAAGCCGGATATTTCCACCCGATGTCGACGTGCGCAGCTCGCCGGCAATGTCCTGGCCCTCTACCTGACCGCCAGAAGTAGTCGCATGAATATCTCCCTTTACATCGTCCAACACCATGTTGCCACCCGAAGTGCCCATACGGATCGTTCCTTCACAATGCGTGGCATGCATGTTGCCACCGCTGGTCCGAAGATCGATTTCATTCTTGGAATTCGCAATAGCCACATTACCACCCGAAGTACTCCCGTCGATCTTGCCCGTCAAATGGTCTATATCCATATTGCCGCCGCTGGTGGCAAAATTCTCCGACCCGGAAAGATCACTGAGATGAATATTCCCTCCGCTCGTATGTACCTCCGATGACACAGACTCCGGCACATAGATCCGGAAAGAAATGGATAGCCCATTACGCCCCCAGTTGTCAAGATGCTCTTTGTGCCTGGCAATCGCCTTCAGCGTGCCGTTCTCCACCCCAAGGGTCAGATCATACTCCTCATCCAGCCGCTTCTGGATCTCCTCCTTGGACAAGCCATGCCCCCATCCATTATTGCCATGCACATATACTTCGACTTTGGCATCGCCGCTGGCCTCGCCGGCAACGGAAATATTTCCGCCGGAAGTTCGGGCCTCTAGCTGTTTGACAGATTCCCTGGAAAAAGACTTCGTCACAAAAGGCGACTCATCGCCCGATTGTGCCACCGCGGTCAACACCTGTAAGCCGCAGGCCAGTGAAAACAAGATTCTTTTCATATTAGCTGATTGATTGGTTTTGAAGACTAATAGTCGCGCTCCTTAAAAAAAATGTTGCATCACTCCCCTTGCAGCTACTCCCCTATAGCATTTTGTCCGCCAGCGTACAGTTTACTGTATCATAATCGGACAGCATAGGAGGCCTTTACCAGCCTGAAACCCCTCCCTC
>Ga0302309_10002456_pt1 | contig 15399 bp, 17 predicted proteins | sample III_Palsa_N1_1_FD_200453 | JGI IMG/M metagenome (GOLD analysis project Ga0302309, IMG submission 200453) | Peat permafrost microbial communities from Stordalen Mire near Abisko, Sweden - III_Palsa_N1_1 | ecosystem: Environmental > Terrestrial > Soil > Palsa > Peat permafrost | place: Sweden... | reverse complement strand
CAGCACCCGAAAAGACCCGTAAACACTCGCCAAAACAAAGTTTCAAACCGACTTTAATGCTGGGAGCTCACAAACCGCCAGAGAATCCAACCACTTGTGGCGTTTTTCAATGAGTTCCTAGAGTCCTTGATTTGTCGGTTGCATCTTCCCGCCAACGAAAAACCCATGTATCCGGTCCTTTGCTGCGGGCCTTGCGAACGATCCAGCCATGCTGGAACGTTTGCCGTCGTATGTTCTTCATTTGCCGCTTCCTCCTTGGTTGAGCGGCGCGGATGATGTCCTTAACGATACTTCGGACCGCATCGAAAACGCCAGTTCGGAGAGAAGGAATCTCCAACGCTTGCGAATGCCATTGGTAACTGCGTGAGCTGGTAGTTTCCCGTTCCGTGCCAATCGTTTGATCGTTATAGGCGAGCACCGGAGAAATGCAGCCGCCTCTTCTGGTGTGACGAAAGACTCCAGCGCTTCAAAAGACGGCATTGTGACCTCCGCCAAGCGCATTCGGCGCAAAGAAAATGAACTTTGCTTCAGGATTTTAGGGGGTGGAGGCACAGTGCGTCTCATACGGAGAAGATAACCAGAGGCGATCTGCATTCGATGGAAATTTATTCTCCCCGGGAGAAAATTCGGCACAGTTCAAGAAGCGGGGTCCTAGCTGTAGACCCCGTCTTCTTCAGCACGACGCCGGGCATCTGCTTCGTTATTACTAGAAATGTTGATTGTCCTTGCAATCTGCGCTAGAGATTCAGGAGAGCCGAGGGAATCGTGCAGGTTCATAGAATGATTTCCCCTTGGGTTACCAACGTAGGTGGGGACTTTATGAACCTTATTCTTCACACGACCACGCGTTGGCGACTGTGAAGTGGGATCTGGGAAGAGGGGCACCACCTGTGGTTTAGGATCGCTCGTAGAAAGTGGAAGCACGATCGCGTGCACGGTGACTCTCATTGGAGGTTCAAGCGCGTTTAGTTTCTTGACCGAGATCAAATAGCGCCCCTTTTCTAGCGGTAGTTCACAGGTAGCCAAGTCCGCGCCGCAATTGAGGTAGAAGATAGTGAAGCGATTATTCGTGTCGCGCACTTCGGCGCCGTATAGGGGAGTTGACTGATGAGAAGTAACTCGAACGTTGATGACGCTGAGGGACGGATCTTTCAGTGTTAGTTCGAAGAGGGCTTCTTGCTCACCATGAAGAACTTTGACCCCCATCGGAATAATTGTCTTCAAGCGATTGCCGTGCCTGGCCTCCGCCACCTTCTCTGCTGCCAACGAGAGAAAGGCCAGAAGAACGACTGCCAGCCAGTGCTGCTGCAGACCGGCAAAAATATCCTTCCAGTTGTGTACGTAGGATTCCGCTAATGCGGAGATTGCGGACAGAATACTGAGCACGGCGCTGACTAGGAATCGTAAGAAACGAATGTGACGCGAAATGGGAAGAAGCGGAAAAGTTCGACACGCCGCAGCAATCACAATGAACTCGCTCGACAATGCAAGTTCGTGCATCCGCAAGCCAAGCAGCAGAAGATGAAACGCTGCAAATAATGCGAGTGTTGTGGGATAGAGGCTTGGATGTTCAAGTACGGCACGTACTTCCCACATCCGGGCGAAAATCTTCCTCGCTTTCTCAACCATGACGCTACACCCCTTTCACAGGCGACGCGTGGTGATACTGATCAACAGGAATCCATCGCGAAACAACGAGGGAGCCCGGAGGCGACGGTTTTATTCCGTCACACCTTGAAGGTAAACGATTGACGGATTGACATATAAGTCCACATTTCTGCAGACGACATGTCCCACCGCGGGAACATTAAATGTCCAATTTTGGTGGGACATTTCTCGCCACAAATGTCGGGCAAATGTCCGATTGACTCCGCTCGAGAAGTGGTCCAAACTTACATTCAACTGGGACATCGGACCTTTTCGAAGGGATTCGAATATGCAGGATCACTCAGATCTCAAATGGGACCTCTTGGTCCAGGAAATGGCTCAAAAGACCAGCAAGAGCTATATTGCGAGAGAATTGGGTGTTCACGCTAAGGAGGTCAACAGATGGATCTGTGACCCCGCGACGAGAAAGCCCCGTGTTCCCCACCATTCGAATAAGGATGCGATCCTTCGACTCGCAGAGAAACTTAAGATTCGATGGCGACGCTACTCAGAACTGATCCCGGCCTTTGATTTCGGCAGATCTTTCCTTGCAAACAAAAGTCACGGCCCGCAAGCACTTTCGTTCCTGCCTCTGGAAATGCACCGAATTCCTACCTCTTTCCTTGGTCACGAACTGAACTCGCCGTTGGGTTTGTCAGCTTCGTTACTAACTGTGGACTCCAACTGGATAGCCGACTATGCTCAGCGCGGCTTCGATGTCCTGACTTATAACACCGTGCGTAGTTCTAAAACTGTTGCACACGTACTTCCGAACGTTCTTTATATTGATTCCCTTCAAAATCCGTTGCACCCACAGGACGTGGGCAAGAGCGTATACGCGACCTCCGACCCTCCAGAGGGTGACATTTGTGGAATCAGTCTTACGTCTTCATTTGGGGTACCTTCCTCCGATCCAGAAGAATGGAAAAGTGACATCGGAATTGCCCTTCACAAATTGTCGCCGGGGCAGATCTTAGTTGTCAGCGTCCTAGGCACAGAGTCCCAAGATCGATCGTTGGAGGACGATTTTGTATTCTGTGCAACTCTAGCCCATGCGGCCGGTGCCCACGCGATAGAACTCAACTTTGGATGTCGCATCGTGTTCAAGGATCAGCGCTCATCTTTATCACACGAGCTTCGTTTCGCAAAAGCGATAGCTGAGAAGGTTAGACTTGCGTTGCCCGACGCAAAGCTGTTGATTAAAATCGATTTCCTCGCTCCCCGAGAACTGGAGCGATTGTTCGATGCAACCTTTGAGTACGTTGACGGCTACACAGCTCTCACTCCTGTGCCAATGCCCGTCATGACAAGAGGCCAACTCGGCGATGAAGTTGTATTTCTTTCCCAGAATCGTGCAAACCCTGGAGTATCGGGTGCTGCAATCAGACTTTTGGCGTTGAATACAATCCAACAACTTGCCGAACTCAAGAAACGCAAACCTTCTCTTGTGATCCTTGCAACTGGCGGCATCTCTACTGCTAAACATGCAAGGGAGTTTCTGGAAGCAGGCGCAAACGTCGTGCAAATCGCGACCGCAGCGATTTTCAATCCTTCTGTCGCAATCGAAATTCGAAGCGGGCTTGCAATCGGCGGTCTGACGACTGATCCGAGTAAGGCCGCTGTTACTTTTGACGGCTTCAGCTTCTCCGACGAATCAGTTCGATATGCTCATCAGCTGACTATTGAGGTGTGTCGCGAATCCAACGTTCCTTTGGACGTTGGGTTATCCGCCCTCTATGCCAACTGGTTGACCTCTTACAAGAGTGATGTTGCTCGCCTGGGACAGAGTGGTGATCCCCAAATTCGAACTCGGCGCAGCGTTCCTCAAAAACATCAGCTTCGTGAATGGATCTCCCGTGCACAAAAATCACGCAAATAAGATACGGCGTAGTTCGACTTGGACAGGTCAGACGGCCAAAGCCCTGATGGACATCTATGGCCGTACTCCGCCAGACCAATTGTTTAAGGAAAAGGCGAATGAGATTATCCGCGTGACGAAGATCAAGGGTCCGCCATTCGACCCGCACGTATACGCTGAATACCTGGGCATCGAAGTCATTCAAGACAAAGATGCGCCCTTCGATGGAACGCTGAGAATGCTTACAAGTGGGAGATTTCTCATCTTACTCAATGCTTCTGCATCGGAGGAGAGGAAGCGATTCACGCTTGCACACGAAATCGCTCATACGTTTTACTACGATGACCTCAAACTACACATGGAAAGGCATTGCGGCGCAGCCATATTCGATTCGGAAGAAGAGCGGTTGTGCGATATTGGCGCAGCCGAACTACTAATGCCATCTGCCTATTTTGGGCGCGATCTCAAAGAGGGGCGTAAGACCGAGGGTTCTGTAACCCCGCAGTTAATTAGGACATTGGCTCTGCGATACCAAGTATCGATGCAGGCTACCTGCGTTCGAACAGTGAGCATAATCAAGAGTATGGCTTGTATATACTGGTCGAAATCCCATTCGATAAATTCAGACTGGGCGACTCCTTCTAAGTATCGAAACCTTGTGATCTGTACAACTGGCAAGTCATCCGTTGAACGAGCGTTTCGTGGTCAACCATCTGATACTGTCATCGCCAATGATACCTACTATGGGGGGGGCGATCGGCCGATGAGGCGAGCCACAGTATCTCAAAAACTGGGTCGCGATACCGTACTATCAGTGATACAACCACTTGGTGCGCGACTAAAACCTTCAGGTAGCTTTACTCCGTCCACGCAGGTAGATACTTCCTTATGTCAACCGCAGGTACAGTATTCGCTGTTTTCGAACAGAAAGATCCGCGTTTCTCCCTAGGAAGAAGATGCCGTTTCGAGATATTGAACTATTCGGCGGGGATCGGAAGGCTACGAGCCTCGCGGTTGAAGCGAGTGCCGGTCGTTCTGCCATGGCAGGATGGATGTAATGCTGGTGTTGGCCAGAGACGGGATCGAACCGCCGCCGCCGGCCTTTTCAGGGCCGCCTTCCAAGTATGCTAAGCGGTCTAGGATCAGTGCAAAGCATTGAAAGGATGCAGTTTATGCGATTCTAAATCTGGGCCCAGTTGGGCTTATTTGGGCTCTTTTCGGCTCCTCTGTGTACGCTATTTGTACGTCGATTTCGCGTTGAGGGATCGTGGCGCAGTTGGGAGCGAAAGAGAGAATTGCCCGGAATCGGGCGATGGCTGGTTCCGAGACTCGGGCGAAAGAGGCCTTTTGTCTTCCGGTTTGGCGGAATCCCAATCCGAATTAGACGGGCATCTGATCCGGATTGGACGCGAAAGAATTGAAGTAGCCCAAGCACGCCTGGCCGCCACAGTTTGTAATTGGGTCTATAGGTGCGCCCAAGACGCACAATAGTGGGAGTGTCCGAACTTGACAAAAAGTTTATCTTTATGTGAATATGTGCGTCATGAACGCACAAAGATCGTCTCGGCTAAACCGCTTCCTCCTAAGCTTGCCCGAGGGCTTCTTGGCGGATAGCGCCTGGCTCCAAGCCCAAGGGCTCTCTCGTTCGTCGATACGAGACTATGTGGACCGGAGCTGGCTCGAAAGAATAGGTCCCCGCGTCTACCGGCGTCCCAGCCAACTGACCAAGGCTTCGCTGCGGTGGGATGTTGTCGTGCTCTCCCTTCAACAGGTCATGCACAAGCCACTTCACGTAGGCGGTCGGACGGCGGTCGAACTGTCTGGATATGCTCATTACGTTGAAGCCGGCGAAATTCCGCGGGTTTACCTGTACGGGGCGGGCCTCCCATCCTGGCTCGCGAAACTACCTACATCCGCTCAGTTTGAGACCCGCTCTTCGAGATTGTTTGCAAACTCCAATGCGGGTATTGAGGCGAGACGATATGATCTGCGTTCTGGTGAGGCATCAGGACCGCCAAAGGACGCTAAATCCACGAGCCCTTGGGAATGGTCTTTGACCATGTCCGTTCCCGAACGAGCGATCCTGGAGATGATAGATGAACTCCCGCATCAAGAGAGCTTTCATCAAGTCGATGCCGTTATGGAAGGTTTAGCCAATCTCCGTCCTCAGCTGCTGGGAAAGCTCCTGCGGGAATGCAAGAGTGTGAAGGTAAAGCGCCTCTTTCTGTGGTACGCGGACAGGCATGGACATGCCTGGTTCAAACATCTGGATCAGTCTTCCATCGATCTAGGGAAAGGAAAGCGTCAACTGGTTCCCCAAGGCCGCTTCGACCCGCGCTATCAAATCACGCTTCCGATGGAACTATTCAACGCTGGAGGAAGCAACAATGGCCAGTGAAGTCTTCGAGGCGCAGGTTGCCCTTCTCGTTCGCGTGCTGCCATATGTAGCGACCGAGACTTGCTTCGCTCTCAAGGGTGGGACAGCGATCAATCTTTTCGTTCGAGACCTTCCCCGCCTCTCGGTGGACATTGATCTGGTGTACCTCCCGATTGAAGATCGAGAGACATCGCTCGTGGGGATACGATCTGCGCTGGATCGTATTGCCCAGAAGATTCGCAAAGCGATCCATGACAGCGTCGTCACTGACAGTGCGAACGCAGACGGAACCCTCCTCCTCGTTCGCCAAAGAAACGCCCAGATCAAGATCGAAGTGACTCCCGTTCTTCGGGGTACGGTACATCCCGTCGAGTTGAAGACTGTGCGGCCAATCGTAGAGGCACGATTCGGCTTCGCGGAGATCCAAGTCGTTTCGTTTGCCGATCTCTATGCGGGGAAACTGGTTGCTGCTCTTGACCGACAGCATCCTCGGGATCTGTTCGATATTCAACACCTGCTTGCCAATGAAGGGATCGACAAGACTCTCTACCAAACATTTCTCGCGTACATCCTGAGCCACAATCGTCCCGCGCACGAACTTTTGCAACCGCGATTGAAGGACATAAGACAAGCATTCGAGAGAGAATTTGCCGGAATGACGGTTAACGAAACCTCCTTAGATACCCTCCTCGCAACGCGAGAGGAATTGGTCGCGGAGATCCGCTCCAGTCTGAACGACACTTCAAAGCTCTTTATGAGGTCTTTTCATACGCTCAAACCGGACTGGGAGTTCATAGGCTCACCCACCATTCGCAATCTCCCAGCGATTCGATGGAAGCTGATGAATCTGGAACGATTGCGAATTGAAAACCCAGAGAAATACCAGACAATGCTTCAACAGCTTGACGCGGCACTGTCCTAAACTGATTCAGTCTTCAACGATTGGTCTGGTGAAGCTACTCCAACTCATCCTTTCGATGTTTTGCGACATATCTCTTATAACGAGTGGCGGAAGAACAGTACCATTCATCTAGCATTTACGGCTGTTCACGCTGCTCAAGAATCTCTCCCCATTGCGCAAGCTGATCGAGGAGTGGACAGACAATTTGCTTCATTTCAGAAGCAAAATCGTACTCTACATGAAGAACCCGATCGCTCAGATCACGGCGCATGACAATCTGCGCCGTTTCCAAATCCCGCAAGTGAGCACGAAGGGCCTTCTTCGATGCTTCTGGTACGAGCCGGACAAGTTCACTAAGGCGAACTGGTCCCGAGCGCATGGCATACAGAATTGGAAGCTTCCATTTCCCCTGCAACAGTTTGAAGATAATAGATCTCTCGGGCGAAGCATGAACGCGACTCACAATTTGACTGATCACGCCGGAGACGTCGCGGCTACAAGTGTTCTTGAAAACTGGATCGACGAGACAGAGCGCCGGTCGTGGTTACTCCGAGAAGCCTCTCGTTAATAGCAATCGTGAACTTGCTCACGCGGCCTCGGAGTCGATCAATTAATGTATCAAATCAGCTCCTAGCTACTCATCGTCCGCTCCGCAGTCGGTCTCGATGCGACGCCTATCTTCGGAACCACATAAATGAACTGCTCATCGATACTGTGGCTGAGGTCGTCGCCGATACCCAGCATCAGGTGGATTAGAGCGCCAGGCGTGAAAGTATCAGGCAAATACTTGATAGCTTTCGGCATTCTCCGCTACCTCTTTAGTACGTCACACTGAAAGCGTCACCCGACAGTAGGGTGTCCGAAGGGGCAAAACACGATTCTCGAAGTGACCGCCGGCGACACTACGATCGCAAGCGCTGTCGCGGCTCTGAACTAGGCCGGTCGTGTGCCGCCTAAAAGGCGGATTGCGCGCGGTGATCACGCTTGATGGAAAGTGGGTGCCCACGAAGCCGTTCTGATCTCTGATGTGGCGAACAAGGAGAAACAATTGAGCACATCGACACTGAAACTCGTTCCACCTTTTACACGGGAGATCGCCGCTCTGAAGGTCCGCAAGGCGGAAGATTTGTGGAACTCTCGTAACCCGCAGCAGGTTGCGCTCGCATATACACCAGACAGTATTTGGCGAAATCGCTCAGAGTTCGCCAATGGGCGCGAAGAGATTGTGGATTTGCTGACGCGAAAATGGCAACGCGAGTTGGAGTACCGGCTTATCAAGGAAATCTGGGCTTTCGATGATGATCGGATCGCGGTGAGGTTTGCCTATGAATGTCATGACGACTCCGGGCAGTGGTACCGCGCATACGGAAATGAAAACTGGGAGTTCAATGCCGAAGGGATCATGCATCATCGTTACGCTTCCATCAATGACTTGCGGATCAACGAGTCGGAACGCCTGTATCACTGGCCTTTGGGGCGACGCCCCGATGACCACCCTGAACTGAGTGATCTGGGGCTGTAGGCCTTGTACGAGCCCAATCACATGACTAAGTTAGTGGCCCAACAAGGACAAAAGTAAAAGGAGAATCACATGGCTTCAGCATCCACGTTTTCCACGATAAACCCCGCTACAGAGGAGCCGATCGAGACCTTCTCGTATTTCACACCGACGGAAACAGAATCCGTGGTCGCACGCGCCGAGAAAACTTACCAGTCCTTCAGAAAGGGATCCGCGTATCAACGCGCGCAGCTCTTCTCAAACCTGGCAGTTTCATTGCGGAAGAATAAAGATCGAATCGCAAAAGTGATCACAACCGAGATGGGGAAAATTCCCTTTGACGCCAAAGCAGAGATTGAAAAGTGCGCCGCAGAGTCAGATTGGTACGCCGAGCATGGACCACAAATGTTTGCGGATGCCCCTGCTGCGACGGGCCACGCTGAAGCATACGTGTCTTATCTTCCGCTCGGGCCGATACTCGCGATTATGCCTTGGAATCTTCCAATATGGCAATTGACGCGCATGGCGATTCCCACGATCCTGGCGGGTAACGTTGTCCTGGTGAAGCACTCACCCAACACGCAGAGGAGTTCGCTCGAGTTCGAACGCGCGATGCTTGAAGCCGGCTTTCCGGAAGGAGTGTTTCAGAATCTGATTCTGAAGACTGAAGATATCGCCAACGTCATCAATGACTCGCGTGTCCGGGGAGCTTCCGTCACGGGGAGCGTGCGAGCCGGTTCTGCAGTCGCCTCAGAAGCCGGAAAGGTGATCAAGTCAACCATCATGGAGTTAGGTGGCTCTGACGCTTTTATCGTCTGTAAAGATGCCGATATTCCCAGGGCCGTCGCGGCAGGCATTACGAGCCGGTTCAGTAACGCAGGTCAGGTCTGCCTCGCCGCGAAGCGCTTCATCCTGGTAGAAGAAATAGCCGATGAGTTTGAGAAGTTGTTTGTAGAGGCAGCAAAGGCGATCCGGGTAGGCGACCCATTAGATCCGGCAACCCAGATGGGACCCATGGCGCGTGTTGATCTCCGGGACGGTCTGCATAAACAGGTGGAAGGCAGCATTGCAAAGGGCGCGCGAGTGCTGTGCGGGGGCAAGCTCCCGGAAGGCAAAGGGGCTTTTTACACGCCTACAGTACTCAGTGGAGTGGCTCCTGGAATGCCAGCCTTCGACGAAGAGACATTCGGTCCCGTTGCCGCGATCATCCGCGTCCCCAATATCGAGGCGGCCGTTGACGCAGCGAATGCAAGCGAATTCGGTTTGAGCGGAAATATATGGACCAGTGACATTGCTGCGGCCCGGAAGATCGCTCGTGATCTTGATACCGGTGGAGTGTTCATCAATGGCTTCACCGCGACCAATCCTCGGGTCCCCGTCGGCGGCGTTAAGAACAGCGGGTATGGCCGGGAGCTTTCTCATTTCGGAGCCCATGCTTTTGTCAATCCTCAAACCGTCTGGATCGAGACTCTATAACGAACTTTCACGGTTCGAATCGCTGAAGCGAAACGGGCTCTACAAACGGCGCTCGCTGAGTGGGCGCCGAGAGGAGCGTCAACATGAGCAAGGCAGCATTTATTGGACTCGGCGCGATGGGTTCGCGCATGGCGGCTAATCTGCTCAAGGCCGGTCATGAGGTCACCGTCTGCGACCTGGCTCCGGACGCGGTCAAGCGGTTGGCTGATTCTGGTGCGAAGACAGCGGCTTCCGCGCGAAAAGCGGCGGAAGGCAAAGACTTCGTCTTCACGATGGTTCGTGATGATGGGATTTCGCGCAAGGTCTGGCTGGATGCAACAACCGGCGCATTGGTAGGTATGAAGCCGGGAGCTATCGCCATCGAGTGCTCGACAATCACCCCTGCGTGGGCTCGTGAACTCTGCGATGCTATCGGGAAGGCCGGCATCGCAATGCTGGAAGCCCCGGTATCTGGCAGTACTCCGCAGGCGCAGAATGCCCAACTAGTATTCCTGGTCGGGGGTAATGCGGAGACGCTGAAACATGTGGAGCCCCTGCTCAAGAGCATGGGTTCTGGCGTTCAATATGCGGGGCCAGTAGGTGCCGGAGCACTAGCTAAGCTAGTCACAAACACGCTGATGGGGGTTCAATTGGCCACCATCGCGGAGATGATAGGGATGCTCAAGAGGCAGGGCGTCGAGCCGAAACAGGTCCTGAATGCCGTGGCAGCAACGCCGCTGTGGAGCCCGCACCTCAGCAGTGATACGGACTCCATGCTGAGCGGCAATTTCGAATCGCATTTTCCAATCAAACTTCTCGTGAAGGACCTCAATTACACGGTGAAGACGGCCGGCGGAGATGCTTCGGTTCCGACCGTCAGCGCAGTCCGGGATCTGTTTCAGAAGGCCATGAACGAACAGCTTGGAGACCTCAATATGACAGCAGTCGTCAAGCTCTTCGAAGAGAACAAGGTAGTGAGTCAATGAAGCGCTCGCTTCTCATCGCTTATCAGTTCTTCATCGGCCTATTGGACACATCAACGGGGCTTCTGCTCATCGCCACACCGGCACTGGCCTTGCGGTTGATGAAACTCCATGCGACGGGGGACACGTTAGTTTACATCTCCTACCTCGGCGTCTTTGTCCTATCCGTGGGATTGGCTTGCCTCTACGGAGGGTTGCTGGCGGTAAAGGGTGCTCCTGCGGACAAGCTTGAAGTTGTTTGGCTGTTGACGGCGATTACGCGCGGCCTAGTCGCTGTCTTCGTCGTGGTCAAGGTGGTGTCTGGAGCCGTTGAGGTCGGATGGTCCACTGTCGCATTCACCGACGGCACCTTTGCCCTCATTCAATCCGTTGGTCTGGCAAGAGGATGGCTGCGAAATGTTCGTGAATAAGCGGTGAGAGTTCGCGTCGTAATTGCGGGGCGTCCGCCTCGTCGCAATCACCTATGTCTAGTTCTGCTCCACAGAGGCCAAATCGCAACAATATAGTTGATAAATGAAGGGTGTGTTAGCGAATGAGCGATAAGGCGTGTAAGTCTGTCATCGTCAGTCGAGTGGAGAACCTAGGCGAGACAGCTATTACCTCTTGGGGTGAACAGGCTTCCATTCGGGCACTCCGTGTCACCAACGACAATAATTTTTGCATTCTCGATTATCGTGCGCCAGCCAGCTTCGGACCGCCTCGTCACCTTCACTATGTCCAGCACGAAGTTCTGGAGATCCTTGAGGGCTCAATCGCGGTGTGGACTCCCGACTGGTGCGGCGTACTGCATGTAGGAGATATCGTCTCGCTTCCCGCTGGCGTCCCCCATACATGGCGATCCATAGATGATCAGGCCGTTCATTTCACCGTAATCGTCACGCCCGGCGGTCCCGGCGGATTTAAAGAGTTCTTCCCGACCATTCAGCAACGGAACCTCACCATCGCGGATATCCCTGAGCTTGTTGTCGCGGCCGAAATTGGTGGGATGCAGATCATTGGCCCTCCTCTCAACGAGGAAGAGGTTGAGAGGCTGAAGCACGGCGAACAGTTGTAGGCGAACACCTCTATCAGTTTAGTGGGCTGTCGGTGAGCGACGATTTGGCAACTCTATTGTTGCCAGATAATCTCCTGTGAGCGGAAGAGCTTGCAGCTGTTTGTCGTCAGAGTGGCGTGACATCTAGCCGGTGAACTTCACGCCGTGGGCCGAGAACGTCTCCAGGTAGTGACATCACGACGAGGCGAGGTCCCAAACGTGCGAGTGTATTCACGGCTAAACTGAGAGGCGCTCGCATAACCCACGTCGGATGCAGCAAACTGCACCGTGGCATGGCTGAAAATCATCAAACGACGGGCTTCATGGAGGCGGAGCTGCTTTTGATACTGAACCGGCGTCATTCCCGTTACTGTTTTGAATTGACGATGAAATGTCGCCGGACTCATATTTGCGGCGAGGGCGAGATCTGGCACGCGAGTGGCCTCACTCAGCTTGTCTCGAAGAGTGTGAATGGCCTGGATGATCCTTTGATCGTGACCGTTCGCCATGATCATGATTTGGCTGACCTGATCGCCTCCGGGGCCCGTTAGAAGCCAGTAGCATACCTCACGCATGATCCCCGGATAGAGCGCCGGGATCGCCTCTGGAGTTTCGAGAAGACGGATTGCGTGCTGGGCACAATCCACTAGTTGACGACTTAGCGCCAGAACGAATGCGCCGCGGGCTTTTGGTTTGCCAGATACAGTCAAAGACATCTTGATCTCTTCCGCCATCTCCCGCATGATGGCAAAATCGAGTCCCATTGCAAGCCCGAGATACGGCTTTTCTGAACTTGCGACAGTGACCGTACCGCGCGAAGGTATATCGACAGCGACCATAAGCGCCTGTCCTGCCGCAAATTTGTAACGTTTCTCATTGAAGGTCGCCCATTTCGCTCCTTGAAGGGTCATGTAAAGCGCAGGCTTAAACAGGCAATGTGCTGGGCGATTCACCTGATCTGAGCGGAGAATTGACAGCCCCTCAATCGCAGTCGAGAACGTGTCCCTCCCATCGGCACCCTCTGTGTACTGGCGGAGGCTCTGAACCAGCTCTCGGAGGATTCTCGATTCGGGTTGTTCGAGACGGTTCATATAGGGCGAGTATACGTGACAGGATTAGGCATGAATTTGAAAGCCTTCGGCATTCACGGATGGCAGCATGACGGCCTATGCTGAGGGTGGAACTACCAGCCGGGCATGGGGTCTTATCATCTGCTCCGACTTTGAAGAGAAATCTGAACGTTTTTCAACCAACTCTGCACCCAGAGGAGACTACTATGCCATTTGCACGTATCGATCTACTTAAGGGAAAAACCGCCGAGTATCGCGCCGCCGTCGCGGACATCGTGTACCGGGGAATTATTGATGTCCTGAAGGCGCCGGACGGCGACCGCTTCATCGTCATCAGCGAGAAGTCACCCGATAACTTGATTTACGACCCCAAGTTCCTCGGCTTTGATCGATCGGCAGACTTCCTCTTGATCCAAGTGACCAGCACTGTCGGAAATAACAAGGAGTCAAAGCTTGCATTCTTCCGATATATCGCCGACGAACTGAAGAGCAAGCTATCCGTCCGCCCTGATGACATTATGATCAACTTGGTTTTCGTTGACCGCTCGGATTGGTCATTCGGCAATGGCGATCCGTGGGTTTAGCGGTTCGTAGTCCGTCGGGCGTGCGTCGCCCCTGGGCATGGATTAAAGTCTGAAATTCTTCCAAGCCCTTCGATCTGGAGAGGGCTTATTTTGATGCGAGGCCTTCGGCATGAAGGTGTTCAGCTCCAATATGTGGCAAAGGAGGTCGGCCGACTCTTCGATTCGAGGCGACCGACTCAATGCTTAGAGATGAGCAATGCTTCAGGTCGTACCGCCTCATGATGACTGTGACGTACAGACCTATGAGCATTTTCCCCATCCCCTCTCGGCGATCGGTGCCGGGGCCTACTCGGAATTCACAATGAGACACCATTTCTCCTGAACTTTGGAGGAATAAGGAAAAAAGATCCATCCTAGGTCGCCGTGGTACGACAAGGAGAAACTGATGACTCAAAATACTTCGCTACTGAAGGCGCTTCTCAACGGCGAGGCATCTCCCTCCGTACCTAAGCTCTCCAGCGCGCAGATGCTTGACGCGCCAGAAAACAAAGCGATTCAAGATATCTGGGTGCTTCCGCCCGATAATCCCCGACTCCACGTAGGCCGCAGGATCGCGGTCCTCGCAACGGACGGCGTTGAAGAGATTGAGATCACTACCGTTCTCCACTATTTCCGCTCACGCGGAGCACAAGTGGATTTGATCGCGCCCAAGTTTCCCAGTTATCCAACACACCTCGGCATCCAGTTTCCCGCTATCCGTGAAACGCACATCATGACCATTACCTACATCGCTGAAGGCGGCTGGATCAAGTTCGATCGGCTTCTCGATGACGCGACCAGCGATGAGTACGACGCATTGATCGTTCCGGGTGGAACCTGGAATCCCGACACGCTGCGAGCCGATGCGAAGGCAATCAGCTTCGTTCAAAAAGCCGCAGCCGCGGACAAGATTGTCGCCGCGATCTGTCATGGCCCATGGGTTATTTCCGACGCCGGATTGACTCGCGGGAAGCGTGTCACAGGCTGGTGGACTATGCGTCCGGATTTAGAAAATGCCGGCGCAACCTTTATTGATGAACCGGCGGTCACAGACGGGAAGATTGTTACGTCGCGAGCTCCAATCGATCTTGCGGCCTTCGTCTATGCAATTGATAACCTCCTCGTGAAGACGGCCTCCTAATCAGTTTGCGTGACCGCTTTGGCTCAGCTTATTGGGCACACGTCCTCTGCCGTGACCAAAGAAGTTAGAGCACCCAGCAGCAATAGAGAGGTAACCTCACATGCTTTCTTTCCACTTACTCGTCACCAGCGGTGCTGCTGCCCTGCTCGTGATCGCACCAGCTTGCGGTCAAGCGCCGGCCCGGGTCCGCGGCACTATCACCGCGATCGATGACGCCAGCATCACGGTCAAGGAGCGAGACGGCCGCATCTTCGTGCTAAAGACCGGCCCCTACACGGCGTATGCCTACGTCGTTCCCTCCAGCCTTGACGCGATCAAGGTCAACGACTTCGTCGGCAGCGCCGTCAAAGGGCCGCTGGGCTCCTTTGTTGCGGTCGAGCTCGCGATAATCCCCGAGGACATGCAAGCCGGGCGAATTAGTCTTTACGATTGGGATCCGCTGCCCGACCCAACCGCCCGGCACACCTCCGATAGGACTGCCACCAGCATGACCAACGGCTTGGTGTCGAAGATCTCGTCGGGGCCAGTGTTCACCAACACCAACATGACCAACGGCATCGTCTCCGCCGAGAAGGTTGGCGCGGCTGGTCTCACGCTTACGGTTACCTATGACGGCGGTGGCAAGAACTTTCGCATCGCCGTGCCGCCCAACGCGCCGATCGTGCGCTATGTTCTCTCCGATCGGTCGGCAGTCGCCAAAGGTTCTGCCGTGATGATCAAAACCAACCCAGGCGCTCAGGCTGGTCTTGTCACCGTAGGCAAGGGTGTCACGCCACCGATGTGAGGCCGCCGCCTTGGGATTGAGGCGTCGTCGTATGTCGCAGCACCAGGCAAGCTAGAGCCAAGCGCCGGGACTTGATCGAAGAGCCGCGA
>Ga0302309_10002454_pt1 | contig 15404 bp, 15 predicted proteins | sample III_Palsa_N1_1_FD_200453 | JGI IMG/M metagenome (GOLD analysis project Ga0302309, IMG submission 200453) | Peat permafrost microbial communities from Stordalen Mire near Abisko, Sweden - III_Palsa_N1_1 | ecosystem: Environmental > Terrestrial > Soil > Palsa > Peat permafrost | place: Sweden... | reverse complement strand
TTTATATTTTAGGTAGTCTGTTATTACCACACAAATTCTCTAGCTCATAGATAGTGTTAAACTTAAATTCCCTTCTCTAAGGCTATTCTGGAGGTGTAGTTTTTTTACCCCTTTACAACCTAGATCACACCCAGATGGGTTCTCAGAATACTTTCGTTTGTTAAGAAACTATATTTTTCTAGACTTAATCATAGAATAGCCTGTACTAGACTACTTCTCTTTCTCTTTATATGTTTTTGGTCAGAGAAGGTCTCCCAAAAATATAGCCGTAGCTACTAAAAACCCTATTTCGAGAATTAGCACTTATCTACCAAATAAAATTTGGACTATATCAGTGCACCATCACAGTTGTGTAAGGGTTAAATAGTTAAAATTAATACTAAACGAGATTACTAGTATGGATTACTGTAGGTGTATATTTAATATACACAATCACTGACCACACTGACTATGTGTTCCAGACACTAAACTTATGGTCAAGGTTCTGTCAGCACCACGTGTTTGCGTGATAACAGGCTGGTGCAATCCATCACTCCAACTGGTCAAACTCCACCCAACATAGCCACCTCTCCCGGTGGTAAGAGATTGCTTATTACTAACTACGTTATGAACGTAATTACTGCCATACTAGTCCTTTGTCATGGAAATTGAACGTAGTAAGAACACTATCTGTAGTCATAACTGTTACTATTAGCCTAATGCTCAACTTTGTATCCCTGGGATACAAAGACAGAAGTGTAGTACTATAGGTGCTTATAGGTCTTACACTCGTGGCCAGAGGACTCTATCTAGTAGGCCATTAATTGTAGTGATTAACTCGCTGAATATATAATGTCTGGGAGTTAACACACTGTTATTATAACCACTTTCTCCCCAATTCGTGTGATCATCAGCAGCGTTAAGGTAGTAGAAGGTGCAGCGTTCTCCATCATAGCGAAACTGTATAGACACAGTTCCCAACGGTGGTATGTGTGTATCAGTGATACGACCGCTTAAGCCACCATCACCATCAACCACACACTCAAAGCTTGGCTTAACTGTAGCTGTGCTAGTGTTAGCAGCAGTGTTAGCAGTAATATCATTGTTGGTATTAGTGTTAGCAGCAGCAGCCACCACGTTATCGCCAGGTAACTCATCTTCACTACTTGTAACTAGGGGCCAAATCTTCCACTCACCACACCGCTTGCCTAACATAAATCCGGCTTCACCAGCCAGACTACCATTTGGGTAGTAAACTCTCCACGTTCCGTGCTGCTGACCATTACGATACTTACCAAGTTTGTATAGCGATTTGGTGCTGTGATACCAACTAAGGAATTCGCCATCAATGACAAACTCTCTAGCTGATAGAGATCGACTATACAAGATTAGTGCTTCAATGTCGTGAACTCCGTTATTTGCCGAACTTAGTTCGTACTTGTAGAGATACTTCCCACATAGCAGCTCTTTACCGCAATTCCTGTTAAGCCAGATGTCAAAGAATGGGTGTCTAGGATTAACATAGTTCTCTGGCAACAAGAACAGTGGACAGTACAAGTAAATCTTCTCTTGAAGTTCACTGTTGCAACGGAGGTTGCTGATGACGAGAGCAACGTCGGTACTAGATAGCTGTATCAGTGACCTAATACAGTAAAGAGCAAACTGTTCATGTTCGATGAAGTCAGCTAATTCCAGACTGGTCTTCAGCAACTTCTGATCAGTGATCATCTTGTTACTATTACTACTATCATTATTGCTACTAAGGTAATCAGTGTAAGTGTCGTACACTGCACTAAACTTACCAGGAAACGGGATAGTAGCAGTATGGCAACAGTCGATTAGACTAGCAAAAAGCTTACTAGCCCGGATCTTATTGACTGGAACCTGTCTGCCCTTATCACTATCCAACTCAAGAGTTACTAGCTCCATTTTAATAACTATTATTTACTCCATTTACAGAGACAATAACGAGATCAGGGTTAGAGTCATTCTCTACTTGCTAATTAACTTATCGTTGCTACTAGTGTTATCTACCACAATGTTAGATTTTGATATTGCAATAGGTGTTACAACAAAATTACTTGAGACCATGTCGCAGAGTCAAGAGTTGACTGCAGCCCTTGACATCCTGTCAACTATTCTACCTGGGTTCAAGTTAAACAGCAAAGGTTACCACATAACAGGAAGGCTTGATCACGGCAAAAATTCTAATCTTGAGTATGAGATAGGTTATACCGTCTACCTTAACCAGACTGCTGTCTCCCAACTTAACATTACAGCGGACACCTCTGGTAAGTTCCGCTTGAACTTCGTCGACTATTACATGGATTTTGATTATGAGATGACGGTGTCAGAACAGGTTTACCGTAACTTTGCTTCTGCTTCCACTGCAGTGGAAGCTGCAGTGGAAGCTGCAGTGGAAGCAGAAGCAGACTTGTGGCCTAATTTACTGATGGTGATTGCTAACCAGGTCATAGCTAGAGAGCTTAAGGACATACAGAAAGCTCGTAACACTTATCTGTTACTGTTAACTATGAAGTTGGTGGCAACTAACAATCACTCAGAATATGTTGATGTCGTTAATGACAGCGACGGTATGATTACTGTCGCTCACGGATATAAAAGCAGTCAACCGGATGACAATTTTGACGTCATCGTTAGATTGGTCAGTAACCCTGATGTCACGCTTAATTTCAGAGTTATGCCCAGTCACTGTTGTTGTGTGGTAGACCCATCTCCACCAGCGTTAACTAATTGGGACAACAAGCACTTTGATCACACTACTCACATCACAGATGATAGGACCAGACAAGTACTTGAACACTTTGCTTGTGGTAACTACCACCAGGTACTGGCCTTTCTGACTGAAATAGCCTCCTCCTTACTCTTGCTTTGCAGCCGCGAGATGTAACTGGGAACTAAAGCTAAGACCATCCACTTTAACATAAGTTAAGTTGTAACTAGGTTACAACTACAAACCTAACAGTATTATCACCACAACTTTGTTATATAGTTATTGATGATTAGCATGATAGCAGTAGTACTAACAACTAACAACTAACAACTAACTACTTCTGCAACAGGACAAAGATTTTCTGTGTTCAAACTCATCTCAATAGGCTAAACTAGTAAATATGTCAGGGAGAATAAAACGATCAGTACCCAAGTGTGAACTTCACCCAGAAGTTGACAAGTACTGTCCAGACTGTGATAGTGAAGGCAACTGTTCACCGCCTATGGACTGGCACAATCCTACGCCTGCCACTCAAGTTCCTCCAGTTAAGGATAGGAAGAAGCTCCGTATGTTACGTAGTTGCAAGATAATTACGTTGGAGAGACTAAATGAACTACTTAGTAGTGGTAGTGGTAGTAGGGTAGTGGAGACAGTTGAAGAGGCTGACAACTTCAGGCCTGACCCTGACGTTGACTACGTCTCCTACCGAGATCAACAACCAATAATTATTACTCCCACAACCAACTTATACCTGTTGGAACTGTCAGATGGTGAAGCTTATGCTGTCCTATCTGATTTTAACTCTCTACGGCCTCTTTTATACTTCTGGTAGTTTATAACTTGTAGTTATAAACACCTATAACTTCTCTAGTAGAGTCAAGCAACAATTCTACTGTATCTACTATCCCTTACGTGTCCAAAGTTAATTAGCCACTATGATCATCGAGGGATACAGGTTAGCATGTTAGCATGTTAGCGTGTTAGTTACCAACAGTAAAAACTTACTACAACATAATGTTGTAATATGTCACAGTAATAACATATCTTAGTTATCGCTTCCTATCATCAACTTGTAACTTAGTTACAACTAAACACTTCGTTACCAGTAACAATTCTTATAGATTAAGAGTTACTTATATGATTAGTATTAAGACTAGAAGTTAGTCACAATGTCATAGTGTTACAGTGTAACTACTGTTTATAAGACAGACAACTAGCAGGGTTGTTATAACTGTAAATCTTACAGAATAGACAACTAACAGGGTTGTTAAGTTCAGGTAACCAGCTCACAGGGTGACATGTTGAACATGTCGCTACTCTCTATCTCTTACTTATTCACGGCCTCATTCAAGACTTCGTCTCTTGAAGCCTCAGAAGAGGAACCAAACACTCTGTTCCACAGTTGACTAGCCAACTTCTCATAATAATACTTGTTGCGCCAACATAGCTTGCAGCTGCGACCACCTTCGATTGACACGTAATAGTTGGTGTAGACCAGCTGGAATACAAACTCATGCTGATCTCTAGCCAGCCACATTTTGTGAAGGTCGAAGTAGTCCTCATTATAAACCAATGCCAGACCCTCATCGTCAAGCATAGGGTTGTAGTCGATTTCAGTCAGGTCAGTTTGAATAGCTAACAGCATCTGCTTAGTTACAAGCTCATAGCGACGTTGAGCCTCTTTCAACCTCCTCTGCCTATGCTTCGCTACGGGCAAGTTGAGGTCGGCTATCAGTTGAACTAGTAGCCGTGACAAGAACTCGTCACCAGTACTGTTGGCCTTCAGTGTCTAATCCACATTAATAGTAATGCCGTCAGTGTTTACAGTCAGCCAGACCGGTGAAGTTTCGCGTCTCTCAGTAAGGGCCAACTTGTACTTATCAATGAAGTCAGTGTTAGACAGTTCAACACCATCATATACACGATCCCTCGAACTGAAACGCAGCATACGGTCACCACGCTTGGTCTGCTCTTCCAGTTTGAGCTTCACCTCCTCCACCCTCTCAGCAGCGTACTTGTCAACGGCCAACCTCTTTGCGACAGCTAGTGCAGACTCACGTTCCTGTTTTCCTTCCTTATCTGCCTCAAAACCCTCACAGTACACACCATTGGCAATCATCGGCGTCTTATCTACCTTGTCTGTCTTGTCTGTCTTGTCTACCTTGTCTGTCTTATCTACCTTGTCTGTCTTGTCTGTCTTGTCTACCTTGTCTGTCTTGTCTACCTTGTCTACCTTGTCTACCTTGTCTACCTTGTCTGTCTTGTCTACCTTGTCTACCTTGTCTGTCTTATCTACCTTGTCTACCTTGTCTGTCTTGTCCACCCCGTCCATCTTGAATTTGTTAGATATCAGTGGTGTGTATTTCTTACACCACTTATCACTTTCACTCCTCTTCGCTATTACTAACTTCGTTGTTACTAACTTTTGATGGTCGGACTAACAGCCACAACCTATAACTTCCGTGATAATTTTTTTACCAACTGCCGGAAACCTTAACAAAAAATTACCACGAAAAAAATTTTGGCACTAAAACCAGACGCGAATGACTTCAGCAGCTTCTTCGGGATTTAACGGTATTACTGTCTTGACCAATGTGGACGGTTTCTTCCCTTTTGTGGGGCCTATTATCCCAGGCCCACAGCCTCTCCCAGTAGACAACAGCTTGTTCTTTGCCAACAGAGTTAATGACTTTGTGTCAGGTAAGAACCTGACGGGCATTATTGGTGTGACCCATGTTGGTACCCCATCAATTGCTACCACCGCCACCCGGACCACCGACTACCTGGTCAGGGCGGCTCTGGAACGTAACATTAGCCTTACTCTGCCTGACGGTGGTGATTTTGATCTGGCTCAGCCTGGCGCTGCCACTACGCTGGTTGCCAGGGACGAGACTGAAGTGACTGTGGTGCCGGGTTTCGCCAGGGTCACTGCTGCTCTCAACCCCAGCACCGGCTTCTTCCAGGTTATCCTGGCAGCTGAGGGTCAGACTCCAGTTTTCGGAGCCTTGTTCAACCCTGCCTCCTTTGCTACCCGCCTGGAGCGCTTTGGACCTTACGAGCTGCCCATTGAGGGTGATGCTCGCCTGTTTGACCCAATCAGGTCTATCGTCACCTCGGCTGCACTGTCCCCTGTGGCTGTGGTGCCTGGTGCCATCGTGCCCATCAATGAGGTGACGGTGACCGCTATTGATTTTGGTCTGCCTAGCGCTGTGGCCAACCTCAGAATCATCAACCGTTTCCATGAGCTTGAGGGTCGGGATCTTAGTGGCAGACTGGTCTATGCCGGTTACTACGAGCTCGAGTTGCTTGGGGGTGAATCCATTAATGGTTACCTGGCTCAGGGTGACTACGTTCCCAACCTAGTCTACGTCAACCTTCTTGGTGGCCAGCCTAGGTTAGTGTGGGCTGTGCCCAGTGGCATCTCCCTCGATGCCAGCTTGGTCAACGCTACCACCGTTGTCCTGGGTACCCAGGTGACCACCGCCCTCGATGGTCTGCTGGTGGCCAGGCAGGGTGTGTTGAGGCCGACCATTGTGGCTGTTACGGAGCGTATCCCTAGGCCATGCCCCAGACCTGAGCCCAGGCCCTGTCCTAAGCCCTGTCCTAAGCCATACCCCAAGCCTGAGCCCAAGCCGTGCCCTAGGCCTAAGCCCTGCGAAGAGCGCAAGTTCGATCGTTGTGAGGACCCGTGCAGCGAGCGTAAGGAGCGCAAGCGTTGCGCTTGTGGCCAGTTCCACTAAACGGCTAACATCATAGCCTGGTTCAACTTCAGACCTTGAACAGCTATTCTCTTACATGAAATGGTGTTGTAGTACAACTTGGATCAACAACATTACTTACCCAGTAAGTAATCCTTGTAACTTGTCTCTTAATAATAGTTGGTACATGGGGTGGTATCGATGCTGAGTTCCAGACTGATCACAACCCTCGCGGTGTAGTGGAAGCTGACTTCATGGCTGCTGCTGCTACTGCTGGGAAGCTAGCTGATATCGACGACGCTATTACCGCTCATCAAGATAGTGTCTGGTCTTAACTGAAGGATTACAGTGGCTACTAGTAACAACTACAACTCGTAGTCTAAGTTCTCTATCCGAGATAGAGAAAGAAAACCAAGCCAGTATATCTAGTCTTAATAAGATTTATAACTGCTTATGATGAAGTACTTTTCATAGATAAGCTTCTAATGACAACCTAAAGACATATAGTACAGTGTAGTACTGTACTGTTTCATACTATCACTAGCGCTACATACCACAAATGCGAAAGTGCTTAAAAATACTTGTCAGTCAGGGTCACACCATTCGAGACTTCCTGGCGGTGCTGAAGTTTACCAATGGGGTAGTACCACTCTTGCACACCCTCCTGAACACCATTTTGGAAATGCAAGTTGCAGTCAAGTCGGCCAATGGCAAACCACTGCCGATGTGAACCGTGTTGCTGACCGTCCTTACTCTGGTAATGATACTTACGATTGCCGTTCTCATACCATCCAACCTTATGTTCAGTACCAGACTTTACACCATCAATCAAGTGGTAGGCCAGCAGTTTCTCCGGCTTAGCCCTGTTGTCATTGTAGTATGACACCTCTACGTGGTAGCTGTCGTTGTCGTTTAGATTGACCACAGTGTTGGCATTGTGTTGCAGCCAAGCCTTGAAACCGGCTGCGTTATCTAACCACTCACTAGGCAACTGTTCAAAGATGGTAGTCAAGTAGTCGCGTTCAACAGTAGCATTAATGCTACCAGGACTAGTGTTACCGACAGCAGTGACAAAACCACCGTTACCAGGACTAGTGTTACCGACAGCAGTGACAAAACCACCGTTACCAGGACTAGTGTTACCGACAGCAGTGACAAAACCACCGTTACCAGGACTAGTGTTACCGACAGCAGTGACAATACTGCTAGTAGCAGCAGTGGTAATATTAGGAGGCATAGACATTTTCAGCTAAGAAAGATAGAGTTTGTTATTATAACATCTGCTATATTCTCATTTTAGATAGTATTACCAGGACTACAGTATATATATATTACAACTCGAAGATTAGATAATAACTAGTTATGTCAAACTATCTTAACCGCGACAGATAATTATCTGCTGTTACAATTAGGATAGTGTGATGGTATTCTAGCTTAGATAAAAATGATAGTATGTAAGGTCTGACCTCGAGCAGCAAAGCTGATCAACGACATTACTCAACAACATTGAAAGCACAGACCTCGATGATGTTGTCAACAGATAACAACAGTACAGGTGCTGCCGCTGACTATCAACAAATAACCGTTGACTCAGAGCCGGTTTCATACCCTTACGTTACATACATTGATAGCCCCTATGAGCTAATTCCTGATGCTGTCAAGTTGAACACCGACTGTCTTAGGCAGTGGCTGACGAGACTTAGTCATAAAGGCGTGGTCATCTACAAAAACACTTCCAACGACGTTGGAAACAGCGTTGGAAACAGCGTTGGAAACAGTGTTGGAAGTAGTGTGGAACAGATAGTACATGTTTTCAAAGAGGCTGATGAGATACGCAGAAATGGTCACCCATGGCTACTGGCTGAGAGGCCAGTAGCCAACTGTCACTACTTCATGTTATACTATCAGAATCGTCTTGAGGGTACTGTCCACCAGTATTACACTAGAAAGATAGTGTGTTTGAAGTTTAGTCCGAGTTGGAAGCTACAGTGGGAGAGAACGGCTGATGTCGAGCTCAAGTTTCGTGATGACTCTACCGGCTACGTAGATGGTTGGATAGGACAGGCTACGGATCGTAGCTGGTCTGAAGATGGTCAACCACAAGTTAATGTAGTGGATAACATGCATGAGCAGTTGTTTACCATGTGTACGGAACCCACTATCAAACGCCGTCTGTAACCCGCTGTCTACGGCTGTATAGGTGTACCTATATAATTATATGTTGCTGTATTTTACCACCACAGTTACTCTGGTAAGAAGATGCCAAGGCCGGTTAGCTGTTACTAATAACTATTCTGGCCTATTTCAACATTTACAAGTTAAGCTTGTAAGTTTAACATACATACTACTAACAGTTAGTAGTTATAACAGTTAGTAGTTACAACAGTTAGTAGTTACAACAGTTAGTAGTTACAACAGTTAATAGTTACAACAGTTAATAGTTACAACAGTTAATAGTTACAACAGTTAATAGTTACAACAGTTAATAGTTACAACAGTTAGTAGTTATAACAGTTAGTAGTTATAACAGTTAGTAGTTACAACAGTTAGTAGTTACAACAGTTAGTAGTTACAACAGTTAGTAGTTACAACAGTTAGTAGTTACAACAGTTAGTAGTTATAACAGTTAGTAGTTATAACAGTTAGTAGTTATGGTGACTGTTACAAGTTTGACCCGCAGTATAAGACCTTGTACTATTAACACCATCTAGTGTATGACAAAAAACAGTGACAATAGTAATGACAATAACACCAGTGTTGTTGGTACTTTAACCTTTTAATAGCCAAAAAGTTGTAGTCTCATACCTCTTCAAGAGGTATAGTAAACACGATAGTCCGTCTTATTAGACAGACTAATAACAGTCATTACATCACGAAAGTTGACACCAGCGGCAAATGATCGGAGGGGATGTCAGCGTTCGGCAGACCGTTCTCTCCAATGTCCACAATCGAAGGTAGAGCTCGGTTGCTGTTCCAAGTCAGGCCCTGTCCCTGATAGAAAATATAGTCGATACGGTTGGTAATCTTCTCATCTGGACCACCAGTCTTGGACTTACGGTACTTATAAGTGGTAAGCTCACTGCTGTAGATGGTGTTGATAACTCTGTCATGGATGTCGACATCCATGACGCCATCGAACTTGTAAGCTGAGGTGTAGCCGGCCTCTTTGATATCGGCCACTACGTGACCATACGGGCCGCTGTTGAGATCCCCAGCCAAAATCACTGGCAACTTGTCCTTGTTGAAGTCGCTAATAGCGGCCAGCAGTTGTCTAACCTGTGCCGCTCTGAGCAGCTCAAACTCGTGCTTGGCCTTGAAGTGGGTAGTGGCCACAATCAGCCGCTTGTCTGACAAGCGTACCCCAAGATCAGTGGAGTCCTTGGTCTCACGCATCCTCAGCTCAGCAATGATGGCTGGCTGATTCCTGGTGCCATTATTCACGTTTGAAGCCACACTTGAAGCCACAAATGCAGCTGCTTCAATAGCCTGCTCGGTATTACTAGCAGGTAACTGGCTGACGAGATGCAGTGATATTGATGTCACCAGCTCAAATGCCTCAGTACGATAGAAGCATGCCACGCCATCAGACGTGCGAAGCTTGCGGTTGAAGATTCCTTTATAACCAGCCTGCTCCAGCGTGGGCTCAAGAAAATCAGAAAAATGGTCCACCTCTTGCAGACACAGGATATCAGGTTTGTACTTGTGGATCTGCTCCAGCTGTTTCTCCTTGCGGTAATTGTAGCTCAGGTACTCAGCCGGCACCCTAGGGAAACCCTCAATAACTTTACCCACCGAGTGTGACTGTGACTGCGAATTGGGATCAGCAGCCCAGTCAGCTAGAGTGTTCCATTGCATCACGGTAAACTTGTTGCCCATGGTAATGAAGAGAGGTGTGTGCTGTATGTTTTAACATTAGTACAGTTTATCAGTTTTTAAGGGCACAGCTCTGGGGCAGTTGTTGTCCAATGTGAGCCTGATGGTACGCACGCCACGAACGGTGAGGCCTAACCTAACTCACAAGTCTACACTCAATGTAGCTGTGTGAGATTACGCTACTACATTAGTCTCATCCCTTAACAGGAAAGCTAAGCCTACTACAAGCTTATAGTTTGCAGTATTTAATACGGCAGCTAGTTGGCACACCAAAGAGTGTGTGGTGATAAAACTGATGAACATAAGAGCCATAAAATCATGCCAATGATCAGAGCTGTTGCCGCTATTACATGGTGTTCCAGGTTCAAGAGGCTGCAGGCCACGCTTGAGCAGGATCGTCTACAACTGCTGCCAGAAGGCAAGGATAGGTCGGTCGCCTTTCTCAACCCAGCTATGTGGATTAACAGCCTAACCACAGGGGTCATTGTCAGTGCCAAGAGAACAGTTGTGTCGCTGCTGGCAACTGTTCTTTCACCTCTAATGGTACTGTCCGACCTAACCTCTGTGTTTGTTGCAGATCTGCCTGAGCTCAAACGACAGTATCTGCTTAGTGTTACTATGATCCTCCCGCTGACAGCATACACTACAGTTAAATCTGCGCTCCAGTTCGTTGGCTACAGCCTGCTACTGGTACTTTCACCTATTCCCATCATTGTTGGTGCACTCTACATTGGTGGCAGTGTTATCAGCACTACTGTTGATAACTATTTCAAGAATATTTGACAGTAGTGTTGATAACTACTTCAAGAACGTTTGATAGTGGTGTTGATAATGACAATCCTTTATCAGCGAACATTGCCACTCTGACCTTTGGCCTAAGCAGGATCTACTGTATTTACTGTTTACCTCTTGAGGAGGTAAAAACTGAAAATGACGGTCTCTCAGACCAACATGACTTCTACCAAAACATCATCTACCGAAACACTGTTGTTCGAGACATCATCTATCGAAACATCATCACTTGAAATGTCTGACTCTGAGCAGATCCATCAATGCTGGCTTGAGCTGCTGGAGCGTGCTATGTCTGCCCTGATGGCTGAGGGTGATCCCAATCGGGCTTTTGAACTAGCTCTTCAGTTGGCCTACTATGAAAAGGAAGGCAACAAGTTTGAACTGTCAGATCTAAACAGTCCTGGTTACGAATTTGCTGTTAGGTACATCTTACAGTCTAAACCAGCTACTATGACGCCAGAACAACTTAATCTGGCGTATCAACGTCTGCTGCCTCTTATCGAAAGGTATGATAAACTGCCTTTTGACTTTGAGAGTGAAGTTGACCCAGACAGTGCTGAAGGCACTAAGGGGCGGTACTCTCGTCTATCTAGAGTAGACAATGAAGCTGCTGAAGACTATGCTCAGCAGGTTCAACGTGACATCATTGAAGAGTTTGGTCTGAGCAAGCATGAGATTGAAATCTCCACTTATTCCGACAACATCATTGCAACTCTGTACTCGGCTTATGTTCCTCAAAAGTCGTTTGATATCTATCTTCCATGGCTGGAAACTCGATACAGCAACCTAAGGATTGTTTACGACTAGTACTCTCACTGTCCTAAGCACAACTACACTAGCTCAGCCAGTGTTACCTGATTGAAATAATTAAACTTGTTAGATAGCAACTTTGCAACAGTAACTTGGTGACTGTAAGAATTATGGTTAACCTGTATAAGCACTAAATTGTCAACATAACGAAGTGTCCTGATAACCATTTGGTTATTATAACATGTTACTCACTCTGGGAATGGAGTTTAATACTCATGTCATGCTAGACAAGGGTATGCTGTTCAGTAAAAATCGGTATTTGAATTTTTCGTGTTAGTCCGTTGTTCATCGACGTAGGAGGATCTGGTGATGGTTATCACCAAACCAACAGCAGGTTACCAGGGGTAGTAATAGTTACTATAACTTATGATTCTCCAAAGTCTTTAAGAAATTTCGAAAATTCCGCAGTTAAGTAAAACTCCAGACTTCTAAGGTCATAAAGAGACCAATTTATGCGATCCAAGATCGCACATATTCAACCTGTGTTCCCAGCTAATAGTTTAGCCGAAAGTCTTTTCTTTATATGTCTCACACCATGCGTCTTGTCGACATACTTGTAGTGTTCACCACTCTCACAGACTTTGGCTGCCTGCGTCATGATTTTGTCATGACGCTGACGCATCTTTCTATTTGTGTTACCTTTAACCACTTCTCTATCAATGAAACTTGTTGTGTGTAAGTTAAGTCCGGACATTGTATCAATTATGAACTTCAACTCATACTTTGAGAGTGTGTTAAGTGTGTGATCATCAAGATCGGTAGTTGTCATTGCTTTTATTGTCTTTTTTAAGGCTTTTCAATTATTTTTGATACTTACACTGTTGTGTGTGTGTGTGTGATAGTGAGAGAGTGGGTGAATGAGAGAAACTTGTTGTCTCAGTCTTCAAGAATTTTAAGATTCACGAAATCTAGGATTTTTTTTCTGGGGTCACCGTTAGCAGTGGTGACATAAGTATACAACCAAGTTGTATAATAGGAAGTAGAGATTTGTGGTGGTGTGGGAGGCTTTGCCTCCCACACCACACACCACTATCACATAAGAGAATACCAGATTTGTTGTAATTATATGTCAGATAGCTGGTTCACGCTCAATCCTTTATGTTCGAACTAAGCTAACAGTTAACCGTCTAGTAGCTGTTAGCCTAGATCTGATTTTTCCAAAATAGAAGGAGCAAATGTCGGACTCTATCTATCCTACTGACGACAATACAGTTACCAGTATGACTCTGGTCACCAACAGAGGAAAGGATAAGGATAAGGATAAGAACAGGAACCAGGATAAGGATGCAGACATAGCGGTCTGGTTGCAGTTGCCAGCCGAGATTTTGATGTCGTGCTTTCAGTACCTACCACGACAATATATTCCAGACTACATGTGGTTGTCGTCTTACTTCGTCAGCAGGTGGCGACAAATTCATGTCTATCAAGTACGTAAGATATGTAAGGAGATTATGCCAGGATATTGTCACATTAAACTCAATACTTTAGAAGATGGTGTTTTGATAAGGCAACTTAGCTACATTACCAAACCACTGCGGGTCTCAACACTGGAGACAAGTGTTGTTATCAACACTGATAATAGTGAAGATGACAGCGATGACAGCGATGACAGTGTTGATAGTGTTGAGACTGGCAGTGAAGCCAAAATTCCAATTACTATCCTGTTTAATGATGCTAGTTACCGTAATGGTAAATTGCATGGCAGTAGCACCTACTATCGTAACAATGGAAAAATAAGATCTGTGTCCGAATACCGAGCTGGTGTTATCCATGGTCTGTGTACGGAACTCTCTAATAATGGTGAACTTTGCAAGACTACCAGCTACGAAGATGGTGTGCGTCATGGCGTGTCCATAGATCACCATTACGTTCATAACGGACGAGTACTAAGCATACACAAGTATTATAAGAATGACAAGTTAGTCTGGGTTAGAGCCATGGATGGCACAACAGAAGTGAACATCACGACTCCTGCTTCTACTATGGTGGCAGCAAAATCAGACTGGCTATCCTCAACCACGCTTACGGCTAGCAGCAGCATTATTACTGCGGCTGTCTCAGCGACTGTGGTTGGGCTTATCCTTACTCGGCTACTGCAATAATGTCTGTGCTAGTGATGAAGAAGAAATTAGGGGTGAGAACAGAGTTGCTTAGCCACTCTGTCATCTAACAGCTGTTTCTTTTACCTTGCCTATCCCGGCATAGTGCAAAAGAAACAGCACCTTTGACTGCTAGTGTATGGTGGCTATAGTAATAGTTATAGTAAGATAGATTTATTTATAGCTGTTAGAATAACTTATCTAGAGAAGTGTTACAACCTAAGATTGTAATCAAATAGTATAAACAACCGCCATTAAGATAAGGTAATAATTAGTGTAGTTAAGTTGTGTTATTCTACAACACAATGATATAGACAGATAAGTTCTTACTACCAACAAAATAGGGTAGCTGCTAAACTTAACTATGTTAAGTATTACCTCAAGTAATACTTATTTATATCTCTGGTACTACAACTAGACCTGTGACTACAATCTTATACTATAACAGAGTGTAATCTATAACTACTGGGGTGGTAGTAGAGAGGCACGAAGTGACATCCACAGCTGTCCCATCCTGTTGAGACCTTGACAGTTAGCACCGATACCCCAGTAGTCGTCGACTGGTGATGTCTCAACCAGTTGAGCTTGACCAGTTGACAGTAAGAGCTCGCGAATGTCGGTATGTGTCTCAAGCTTAACCTGTAGAGCCAACAGCATAATCTGGTCTTTGACGTCAGACCAGTCTGCTCTTCTATACTGCTTATACCGCTTAGCTAACGCTTGAGCTTCGTCAGGTGTAGCTGCATGATGAATGTACTTAGCTATCTCATTGTTACTAATGATGCTAGTGTTATCTTTGTTATCGTTGATGGTGTTGCCACTGTTATTACTAATGGCATTATCGATAACATCATCTGCAACAGCAGTCGCAGCGACAAACTTCATGGTCTGGAAGTAGTGTTCGACTGTCGGGTAGTGTTGATCATCGACGATGATGGCATGATCAGAGAAGTTAGATAGACAATGTTTGCCATAGAACCCTACCACAGCCATAGCTTTATAGGCTAACACTTAACACAAACAATAGTCATATATTCAAACTGTCACTATTCATAGTGAGACAAGCAGTCTGAAAGTGAGAGGTACTGTCTTGATTTCACTCGAGTTGTCACTGGTATGATGGCGGCGGACTCTACTCGGGTCACTGTCCTGGTTGAGTAGTGTCAGCTGGTGCTATTGGACATCTAATGTCTGCGATAGCAGGCCTGACGGTGCTCGCGTCACGAACGTTGTAGTGGTTATTATGACCTTCTTACTCTGTACGCGCTTACAACAAGGTTGTTATAACCTTATTACCACTCTTACTGTGCTAGTTCCATTCACATAAGAGAAAGAGCTCTAAATTACAATCTAAGATTGTAACTACTCTAACTACTCTAACTACTCTAACTACTCTAACTACTCTAACTACTCTAACTA
>Ga0302309_10002447_pt1 | contig 15434 bp, 14 predicted proteins | sample III_Palsa_N1_1_FD_200453 | JGI IMG/M metagenome (GOLD analysis project Ga0302309, IMG submission 200453) | Peat permafrost microbial communities from Stordalen Mire near Abisko, Sweden - III_Palsa_N1_1 | ecosystem: Environmental > Terrestrial > Soil > Palsa > Peat permafrost | place: Sweden... | reverse complement strand
GTAGGAAGTGTAGGTACTGTAGGCTACACCTACAATAGGTGTGATATAATATTAACATTACCTCTTTTATATTTATCTTGCTTAAATTGCCGCCATTACCCATGATACCATGAACGAGGACCAGATTATAACCTATTTAAAGGAAAACGATATTCAAAAAATAAAATTTGCCTTTGCCGATACCGATGGTATTTTGAGGGGGAAGGTAATTCACCATAAAAAATTTATTGATGGCATGCGCAACGGCTACGGCTTTTGCGATGTGGTTTTTGGCTGGGATAGCAGCGATGGTACTTATGATAATGTGGAAGTTACCGGCTGGCATACCGGCTATCCCGATCAGCAGTGCCGTATTGATTTATCTACCTTCCGTACTGTGCCGTGGCAGGATAACATCCCGTTTTTTTTGGCCGATTTTAGCAAAGCCGATGGCAACGATCTTGCCGTTGATACCCGCAGCCTGTTAAAACGCATAGCAAAAGATTGCGAAGCGATGGGTTATCACCCCGAGTTTGCGCAAGAGTTTGAGTGGTTCAATTTTAAGGAAACTCCGCAATCACTACAGGAGAAAAGTTTTATTAACCTGGAAACGCTTACGCCGGGCATGTTTGGCTATTCCATATTGCGCACCTCGCAGCAAAGCGATTTCTATTACGATTTGTTTAACCTGTTACAGCAATTTAATGTGCCGTTGGAAGGTTTACATACGGAAACCGGCCCCGGCGTTTATGAAGCCGCCATACTGCACGACCATGTTTTGCAGTCAGCCGATAAAGCGGTACTATTTAAAACCGCGGTAAAGGAAATTGCCTATAAGCACGGCATCATAGCCTCCTTTATGGCCAAGCAAACCGAGAAACTGCCCGGCTGTAGCGGGCATATCCACCAAAGCTTATGGAACAAGGATAAAACCGAAAACCTGTTTTACAGCACGGGTGATACTAATAACATGAGCGATTTGTTAAAGCATTATTTAGCCGGCCAGTTGCATTGTTTGCCTTACATATTGCCTATGTACGCGCCGACTGTTAACAGCTATAAGCGCCTGGTAGAGGGCGCGTGGGCACCAACCACGGTAACCTGGGGGTTGGATAACCGCACTACAGCCCTGCGTGTATTAAATGACAACGCCGCGCATACCCGCCTCGAAACCCGCATACCCGGCGCCGATACTAATCCTTACCTGGCCATGTCGGCAGCGTTAGCTTCTGGTCTATATGGAATTAAGCATAAAATGGCATTAACCATACCACCAACCACCGGCAACGGTTACCAGGATATAAAGAATGGAAAACTGGCCACCAACCTGCACGATGCCGCCATACTCATGAAAAACTCGGCCATAGCCAAAGAACTGTTTGGCGATGCCTTTGTTGAACATTTCACCCAAACCCGCCTCTGGGAACACCGCCAATTTGCCAAAAGCGTAACCGATTGGGAGTTGAAAAGGTATTTTGAGATAATTTAATAATGGACTATAATAATTATAACAATATAATAAAGAGTGCTTGGCAGGGCTACGACGCTTCAAAAACCATTAAACTGATTGAGGATATCAGCGCGATGGTTTCTACCAACCACGTATACAGGGTTACTTTTGATGATGATGATATTATCATTGCCAAACTATCCAACTTTGGCAAGTATGAATATTTTAAGGAGGATCATCGCATCATCCATAGCCTGTCAAACAACTTGCTTTATCCCTTTGAGAACCTGCTGGCAAAATCACTGTTAAAAAATAACCGGGTTTATATCTATCGCCATAAACATGCCCGTACCGATGTTTGGGTGGTTTTTTATAACCCCACTCGCATTATGGACCGCATGCCGCGCCGGCTGGAGGATCATCATATCCGCATATTGGGCCAGCAAATAGGCAAATTCCATAAAGCATGCTCCAGGATTAGGAATGTGCTGCCAAAATCGTCCAAAACACTGCGTACTGATATTTACGCTTTGCAGCAGCAGTTAGAACTGAATGAAAGGAAATTCGGCACACCAATGCAAGCCGATTTTTTAAAATACCATTGCGACTTGTTCCTGAAAAATCGCTCCAACTACAACATGAAATCCTTCGAGATTATACCTGTGTTTATTGATTGGAATATTGGCAACTTTTCAGTCGGGCCAAATTTTGAACTTTATTCCCGCTGGGATTATGATTGGTTTAGGATGAGCTACCGCATGCTTGATTTTTATTTCCTTAGCAGGGTTGTATCCGATGCCGGCGACCGTACCGTATTCAGCTACCTGATTGGCCCGATGATGGAAGACAGGTTTATTTTGTTTTTGAAGGAATACCACAAGGTAAATCCGCTTACTGCCGATGAAATTCGGTTTTTAAAAGAGATTTACCGTTTTTTTATCCTAAATTATGTGATTAAAGATGGAAAGTATTTTTTTAATGAGCAATATGCCAAAAAACTGCAGACAGAGGCATTTGATATCTATTTACCATCAATCGACAGGGATTTTGATGCAGAGAAAATTATTGACGCTTTAGGACTTAAATAACAACCAACATGCAAGGCATCGACAACTTTAAATCTATCATTGATAAATACAAAGTAATTTTCTTTGATGCGTTTGGCGTGTTAAAAACCTATAACGGTTTGCTGCCGGGTATCGAGCGAACTTTTGCATACCTTAAAGAACAAGGAAAAGAATATTACATTGTTACCAACGATGCTTCCCGCAGCCCTGCGCAGTTAGCCGAAAGTTATCACCGTGAGGGTTTGAATTTTATCAGTGCCGATAGGATTGTATCATCGGGCATGCTGACTAAAGAATACCTCGATCTGAAGGTGCGCGATGGTATTGTGGCATACCTTGGCACACGCAATTCGGCACATTATATCGAGCGCTCGGGCCTGATTACTCTTCCGGTAAGCGAAATTAACGATAGTAATATCGACAAGGTAAACGCGCTGATTTTTTTGGATGATGAAGGGTTTGATTGGTTTGCCGATTTAAATAAAACCGTAAATCTCATTCGTAAACGCACCATACCGGTTATAGTGGCCAATACCGATCGCGCGTATCCGCTAACGGTAAGCGATGTGTCTATAGCTATCGGAGGGATAGCGGCCATGGTAGAGAGCGTTGTGGGCAAGCAATTCATCAGGTTTGGCAAGCCTGATTCGCAGATGTTTATGTTTGCTTATGACCTGGTACGTGCAAGCGCGCCCATCAGCAAAAGCGAAATAGTTATGGTTGGCGATACCTTGAATACCGATATTTTAGGCGGCAATAAGTTTGGGTTGGATACGGTTTTAGTATTATCTGGCAATACTTTAGCTAAGGATGTGAATACCCGCATAACTGCCATGGGCATAGTGCCAACCTATATTTGCAATAGCGCCGTAATTGAAGGTGACGACCTGGGTTTTTAATCGCCAAAAAACTTAACTGTGAATTGTACATTTTTTTTCTCACATTTGGTTTTACCTATTTATAATTTCCAAACTACCACATGAAAATAAAGCTTCTGTCATTAATGGCTTTAGTGCTGTTAACCTCGATAACGGTACAAGCGCAGTCCTCAAAAATATGGACCAAACAAAAGGCTAATGCCTGGTATGCGCAGCACAAATGGATAAATGGCGCTAATTTTATACCCAGCAACGCCATTAATCAGTTGGAAATGTGGCAGGCCGATACGTTCGACCCCAAAACTATCGAAAGGGAATTGGGCTGGGCGCAGGGAATAGGTTTTAACACCATGCGTGTGTTTTTGCATAGCCTTGCCTGGAAAGAAGACCCGAAAGGTTTTAAAAATCGTATGGGCCAATACCTAGCCATCGCCAATAAACACCACATACAAACCATATTTGTTTTTTTGGACGATTGCTGGAACCCTAACCCCAAACCCGGCAAACAACCCGCCCCAAAACCGGGCGTACATAATTCTGGTTGGGTACAAGACCCCGGCAATGCTATTAAAAACCCAGCCGAAATTGCCATTCTTCATAACTACGTAACCGATATTTTAACCACGTTTAAATTCGATAAGCGCGTATTGCTGTGGGATTTGTTTAATGAACCAAATTCTGAGCATGGCGATACCACCATGATGTTATTAACTGATATGTTCACCTGGGCGCATGCCGTACGCCCCAGCCAGCCGCTGAGTGTTGACGTATGGGATTTTGGCGAAAAAAAGCTGGATGATTATCAACTGGCCAACTCGGATGTAATTACCTACCATAGCTATGATTTGCCTGCTGATCAGCTATCCAAAATAAAAACATTGCAAAAATACGGTCGCCCTATAATTTGTACCGAATATATGGCCAGGCCGCGTAACAGCACTTTTCAAAACACCATGCCTTTGTTAAAGCGGGAGAATGTTGGCGCTATAAACTGGGGACTGGTAACCGGAAAAACCAATACCAAATATGCCTGGGATACGCCGATACCCGATGGCAGCGAACCAAAACTCTGGTTCCATGATGTTTTCCGTACGGATGGCGTACCTTATAAAAAGGAAGAAACCGACCTGATTAAAAAGTTAAACGGTATAAAGTAAGTCACTAATCTTAGCACCATGAATAAGCCAGTTAAAGGTTTTTTAGCAGTTATTTTAACCGCCTGTATATTATCTTTGGGCGCATGCCTTAATTTATCAGCCAACCATACTATGAGCGATACACAATCACCCAAACTACCCGAAGCCTCAGCTTTTGAGAAAACCATTGATGGTAAACAGACTAATTTGCATGTATTAAAAAATAAGAATGGGGTAGAGGCTGGTATTACCAATTTTGGAGGCCGGTTGGTGTACCTGTTAGTCCCCGATAAAACCGGCAAGCTTACCGATGTAGTTGAGGGTTTTGACAGTGTAGGCGGCTATGAAAAATCAACCGAGCCTTATTTTGGTGCGCTGATAGGCCGTTTTGGCAACCGCATTGCCAAAGGCGAATTTACTTTGGATGGTAAACAATATACCCTATTCAAAAACAACGGCCCCAATACCCTGCACGGCGGCAAAAAAGGCTACCAGGATGTAGTTTGGGATGCCAAGCAAATTAACGATACCACACTGCAGCTTAATTACTTATCAAAAGATATGGAAGAAGGCTTTCCGGGAAATTTGAGTATACAAGTGGTATTTACTTTAGGTAATGACAACGGTTTACATGTAAGCTACGAGGCCACTACCGATAAAACCACGGTAATTAACCTTACTACCCATCCGTTTTTTAACCTGAACGGCGCGGGCAGCGGTACTATACTCAATCACTCGGTACAAATATTTGCGGATAAGTATACCCCGGTGGATTCAACCCTAATCCCCACAGGCAAAATTGAGGATGTAAAAGGTACCCCATTTGATTTTGACCAGCCCACAACCATTGGCGCGCGCATAAATACCGATAACCAACAACTAAAGGATGGCAAAGGTTACGACCATAACTTTGTGCTTAACCAGCATGATGTTAAAACCCCGGTGGCCATTGCCATAGGCGATAAAACTGGCATCGAAATGGAAGTTTATACCGAAGAACCCGGCTTGCAGTTTTACAGCGGTAACTTTATGCAAAGCAAAAACGGCATGAAATACAGCCATAAGGACGATTACCGCACGGCCTTCGCTATGGAAACCCAGCATTTCCCCGATTCGCCAAACCAGCCCAATTTTCCCTCAACCGTATTGAAGCCGGGGCAGTTATACAAAACATCGTCGGAGTATAAATTTACGGTAGCGAAGTAACTGCCCAAATCGCCCAAAACAATAGAAACGGTAACAACAATCAAATCAGGAAAAGTGATTTAAACGAAAAAAACACTTTAAACAGTTTGAACGAAAAAAACACTTAAAACACTTTAATATAAACTGCACTCGTAGTGTCTTAGTTCGAAAATAAATTATTTTTTGCTTAATCATAATAGATTGATAATCTGAAAACTATCTGCTAAATTAGGGGTACTTAAACGATATGTTTTTTTTCAACCTTAGCACATGAAACAGTCATTACTCCTGGCTATACTTCTATTTTTCTTTGTAAGAACAAATGCACAAGACAATAGGTGGATGTATTTAACAACTGGTAATGACAGCACCACTTATATGGTAGATACCTTAGCCAATGATTATAAACAACTGGATAGTTACGATACACATAACAATGTTGTTTTGATATGGATAAAATCAATACCCAAAAAAGTTATAAAAGATGAGGTACTTAATGAATGGTCGATAGTTCATGTTGCTATCGATACCACAAATAATCAGATAGAAGTTAAATCAGCCATAGCTTATAAGGACGGTAGCGTGGTTAAGAATGCAAATAGCAATTATCCCAATTGGGTTGATATTGTACCTGAATCTATAGGTGATGCTGAATACAGTTATTGTAGAGCATTACATAACAAAAAAATCATGTTCAATCTTGTCATGAAAGCATATTGGCACGACCTTGTAACCCATCTGCCAAAGAAAACAAACTGAAACACGAGATATATTTCTGAACCGCTATTTGCTTATATAGGTCTACTAATTGTCAAGAATAAAAAATTAGTCTATTATTTTAGTAGACTTAATTTGCAAGCCTGAAAAATTATTTACATTTGTTATGATAAAACCAATGTTTTAAACGTTGGAACAATAACAGCAACAATTAAAAATATAAAATTATGAGCTTACGATTAGGCGACGACGCCCCAAACTTTAAAGCCAAAACCTCATTGGGTGAAATTGATTTTTATGAATATTTAGGAGATAGCTGGGGTGTATTATTTTCGCACCCTGCCGATTATACGCCTGTTTGTACTACCGAATTAGGTAAAACAGCCTCTTTAAAAGATGAGTTTGCCAAGCGTAACGTAAAAGTTATCGCCCTGAGCGTTGATTCGGTTGAATCGCACAAGCTTTGGATAAACGATATTAACGAAACTCAGGATGTTGAAGTTACCTTCCCGATTATTGCTGATGAGAACCGTGCAATAGCCGAATCTTACGATATGATACACCCCAATGCATCGGTAAATGCTACCGTGCGTTCGTTATTTATCATCGGCCCTGATAAAAAAATTAAACTGATTATTACTTACCCGGCATCAACCGGCAGAAATTTCCAGGAAATATTAAGGGTGATTGATTCGCTACAACTAACCGCATACCACAGCGTTGCAACCCCTGCCGATTGGAAAGACGGCGAGGATGTAGTAGTGTTACCGGCTATCAAAACTGAAGATATCCCGGCTAAATTCCCTAAAGGCTTTACCCTGGTAAAACCATATTTAAGGTTAACGCCGCAACCTAATAAATAAAATACAAACAGAAAGTGGGCGTCATACTGAGGCTCTCGAAGTATGCGGGCAAGGCCTTTACGCACCCTTCGAGAGCCTCAGGGTGACAGCCCGCTTATTCCAATATCAAATCATTGTCATTCTGAGCGATAGCGAAGAATCTGTCAGGCGTTGTACCAAGCGACGGATTCTTCGCTAGCGCTCAGAATGACATCTTTAATGTTCTTCATTATGGAATGCCCCGTCGATTTTATCACTGTTAACGAAAACAAAGCGCGACTTACTGCCTTTTTTGTTTTAGTATTAACCTGTGTGTATTTGTTAACAGGTTTTTGGCTGATAATGGCTTTTTTGCTTTTTGATTTTGCGGTACGTGTGTTTAACCTGGGAAAATACAGCTTGCTGGGTTTTATCAGCGATGCGGTAATCAAGCAACTAAAAATAAAAAACAAACCGGTAGACCGTGCCCCCAAGCGTTTTGCCGCCATGGTAGGGTTGGTGTTTGTCGCCGCTATATTACTTACCTGTGTTTTACATTTAGGCATAGCCACAACCAGCCTCGCCATTGTAATGGCAGTTTTTGCCTTCCTCGAATCCTTTTTTGCTTTTTGCGCCGGTTGTTATGTGTACAGTATCGGCAAGGCGATACTGAAATAAGGTTGCTCAGTTGCAGTTTTGTTTAATCAGGGCAGGGGCTTCTTTCGACCCAAGTTCTGCCGCCTTATTTAAATCAGCACATCCCGATTTATCTCTCAAACCAATCTTTTCCATGCCACGCTTCAGGTAGGCTTCGGCATTTTTGGGGTTTAGGTCAATAGCAGTATTGAAATCTTTTATGGCGCCCATGGCATCCTTCATAAATAATTTTGCTTGTCCGCGTTTAATATAGGTTGTTTCGTCCTTCGGGTTTATTTTAATTGCTTGTGCAAAATCGGCATTCATGGCGGCGGTATCCGCATCCATCGCTTCTGCAAGGCCGCGGTAGGCATAAGTTTTAGTGTTGTGGATGTTGTTGTATAACACCGAGTTATAGTCATCAACCGCGCCCAGGTAATCCTTCATGTCCATTTTAAGGTTGGCACGCTCAAAATAGGTATTATCGTCATAAGCATCTATTAACAACGCTTTATTGAGATTTTTTAAAGCCAGCGGATAGTTATGCAAGCTGTAATAGGTTACGCCCCGGTTAACCCAGGCCGCAGTTGCGTTCGAATCTAATTTTATCGCGGTACCATAATCGCTCAATGCCCCGGTAAAGTCGCCGGTTTTTGTTCTGGCAAGCCCGCGCCAGGCGTAAAAATCGGGGTAAGTGCGGTTACGTGTAATAGCCGAGTTCAACAGCGCTAAGGCCTGGGCTGTTTGGTTAGCCTGCAGCATGGCGCTGCTTAGTTTTACAATAAACTTGTTATTATCAGGGTATAAATCAACTATCCTTTTGTAATCCAATACCGCGCCGCTGTAATCCCTTACCTGCATTTTAATATTGCCGCGGTTTATTAAGGCATTGGTATCAACCGGGTTTACTTTAACGGCTATATCAAAATCCTTTATGGCTCCGGTAAAATTATTCATTTTTACCTTTAGTTTGCCGCGTTCTATGTACAGGTTAGCATCCCATATATTTAAATCGGCAGCCTTGTTAAAATCGTTTAGCGCGGGCAGGGTGTCGTTTAATTCAACTTCCGCTTTGGCGCGCACAAAATAAGGGTAGCCGTTTTTAGGGTCCAGCATAACGGCGGTATCGGCATCATCACGGGCATCTTCAAAATTCTTCATGTTTATTTTGGTATCCGCCCGGCGCTGATAGGCATCAGCATATTTGGGGTTAAGTTCAATAGCCTTATCAAAATCATCAATCGCAGCATCATAATCACCCATATTGGCTTTCGCATTTCCCCTCAACTCGTAAATTTCCGCATCATTTGGTTCGGCTTCAACGGCTTTATTGTAATACTCAATAGATTCTTTAAAATACCTCATATTCAACAGCGCGTTTGCCATATAGCGGTATATGTTGTGCAGCCTCGGGTTTATGGCTATGGCAGCTTTAAAGTCTTCAGTAGCGCCGCTTAAATCCTTCAAATTAACCTTCGCGTTAGCACGATAGAAATAAGCCTCGGCGTTATGCGGGTTAAGTTTCAAGGCGAACGTATAATCATTAATAGCGCCGCTATAATCCTTCAAATTATTTTCCGAATTAGCACGGTAAAAATATAAATCGGTATTATCAGGACTTAATTTTATGGCGGTATTAAAATCGCTTATTGCCCCTTTATCATCCTTAAAATTACTTTTGGTAAAGGCGCGCGCTTCATACAGTTGCGCATCATTTGGCGCCATGCTGATGGCAATAGCCAAATCCTGCAACGCGCCGTTAAAATCGCCATTGTTGCTTTTGGAATTTGCCCTATATTGATATATTTTGGGATTTTTAGGGTTTAAGCTGATGGCCCTGTTAAAATCGGCAATGGCGCTGTCATAATCCTTAATATTCGCCTCGGCATTTGCGCGGTAATAATTACCGTTGGGATAATTGGGGTTTATAGCTAATGCCTGGTTAAAATCGGCAATGGCATCGGTATCTTTATGCAGGTTGCCGTAAGCATTTGCCCGGTAAAAATAGCCGTTTGCATTTTTATTATTTAGCTGTATCGCTTTTGTAAAATCGGCAATGGCGCCGGTATAATTTTTATCAACAGCTTTTTGATTGCCGCTTTGCAGGTAACTGCTTTCAGTTTGGGCAAATACACAGCAGGGTAGCAATAAAAAAGCAATTAAAAAGTATTTCATATAATTTTCTATACCAAATATAACAATAGCAACCTAACTACAAGAGTTTAATGCTTAAATGATATAATGGTTAACAATTGTTTTATTCTGATGCAAATATTTAACGAAAGTTAAACTTACGATAACATCGCGAACAAGATTTGTACTTGCTTAACCAATCGCTATTAAGTCATATTGTAACATTTCTGAAATAGTCTACTAAATATGTAGATTAAATTAGTCTTTTCGTATATTTACATATAGAACGGCAGATGGCACATAAATTTTAAGTCTGCCATGCTAAAAACAAATTTTTAAACTGACATTAATTTATGGCCTTGGCTGAAACGGATAAACCCATGAAGATTGCCATTATTGGCGGAGGTTTCTGCGGTATACTTACCGCCATTAACCTGCTGCGCGACCGCGAGCAGCGCCTGCATATCCATATTGTCAATAAAGAATACGATGTTGCCAAGGGCGTGGCTTATGACCCGCATACGGCACGTTTGCTGTTAAATGTACCCAATAAAGGCATGAGCGCCTTCCCGGATATTCCCGATCATTTTTTACAATGGCTGATAGAGCAGGAGCCGGGCCAGCTGGCAGCAAAAGATAAATTGGCCCATGAGTTTTCTACCCGCAAAAAATATGGCGAATACCTTGGCCAGTTATGGCGCGATGAGCTGGATAAGCAAGGTTATAACAAGCGCGTAAGTATTTACAAAGATAACGCACTGGATATTATTGAAACCGGCGACCAGCTTCAGGTGCGCTTAACTAATTACCCGGATATTGTTGCCGATGTGGTAGTGTTGGCAACAGGCAACGATCAGCCTAATTTTACTTCTGGCCTTAATGCCTCGCTTAAAAACAGCGACCTATACTTTGGCGACCCATGGAAAAAAGAGTGTGTTGAAAATTTGGGCGCTAAAAACGATATTTTAATTATAGGCAATGGCCTTACGATGGTCGATACGGTTTTAGGTTTGGCTGATAATGGCTGCAAGCAGGTTATCCATACCATATCGCCGCATGGCTACCGCCTTAAACCATGGCAGGAGGATAAAGAACCTTATGATACCTCGATATTAGGTGATGATACACGTTTGATAGACCTGGTTAAAACCATTAACAAACACCGAAAAATAGCCGATAGGCTCGACCAGTCAATTTACCCGGTGGTTGATTTTTTGAGGCCGAAGATACAATCGGTATGGTTAACCTTTAACGAGCAGGAAAAACAGCAGTTTATTACAAAGCTAAGTTCGTTTTGGGACAGGATAAGGCACCGCCTGCCCAGCCAGATGCACAATTTTATTACTGATATGTGCGCGAAAGGCGATTTGGTTACGCATAAAGGCTATATCGTATCTACAGTTAACACGGATGACGGCCTGCAGGTAACTATCAACAGTGATGGCAACCTTAAAACTTTGAATATACAACGGATAATTAACTGTACCGGCCCCGATACGGATATAACCCGATCGGGGAACGAACTACTGAGCAATTTAGCCAAAAAAGGCCTGATATGCCCCGGGCCGTTTAACCTGGGCATAAATACCTGCCCCGATGGCAGTGTTATTACCGCTAACGAACAACACAGGCACAACCTGTTTGTAATTGGCAATAATTTAAAAGGCGTACTTTGGGAAAGCAGCGCCGTGCCCGAATTAAGGGTACAGGCCCAAAAACTGGCCAAACGCATACTTGTGGCTGCCGATAACGAAAAATTGAGAATACCTGAACCTGTATAAATAAAAAGAGGCTCCCAATGTATGGAAGCCTCTTTTATTATATTTTTTTACAATTTAAAGCCATAGGCTATACGTAAAGCAACAAAACCATAATTGTCATTATCGCCGGTTAAGCTTTCGTACCGTACACCTACATCCCAATGTTCATTGGCATAGCCCAATGCCGGAGCTAAAATTAGCTTCTTTTTACCTGTACCGGCATCGGTTTCCTCAATAGCTACACCGCTTTCAGCCGCAACATACAGGTTTGGCGTAAAAAACTCTTTAAAACCTGCCTGTATCGGTATAATCCCAAAGCTATCATACCGTTTGGTAGTGCCGGGAATATATTTACTAAAAAAGTGGTCGGCACCCGAGGTTAGCGTAATAGCAAAACTATTACTCAAGCCGTATTGCAAACTTGCCGTTCCGCCCAATACAAAAGTAGAGCTTAAGCGTAAATTACTTGTGGGGTCACCTGCGTCAATACCTATGCCGAAACGCAATGCATTGGCAGGGGTTGTTTGTGCCTTTACGTTTGTTGTTAAAAATAGCGATATGGCCGTTATGGCTATGGCTATTAGTTTTGATAATGTTTTCATTTTTGGTAGTTTTTAAGTAAATGTTATATTACCAGTACTACCTTATCAGTCAATACGTTGCCTTTAGCGAAAATTATTTTTGTTATATTAAAACTACCTGTTTGTTTTATGATATACAGCCGGCACGGTTTGCAGGTAATCATAAATGGCATCAACTTCGGCATCGCTTAAGTTTTTAAATTGGGGCATAGGCGGCTTTAACCTATCGTTTGGCGCCTTTCCATCCTTAACTGCTTCCCTAAACTGTAGCTTAGTAAAATCACCAATACCAGTATTTTTATCAACCGTAATATTAGAAGCATAAATGATATTGCCTTTTTCATCTTTAAACTTAATACCTCCGGCCAAATAACCCTTCGATTGGTCAGGATATTGAAAATTTAACGAGGTGAAACTGTTAGAGTGACAATGGAAACAACCAACTATATCAACCAGGTAACCGCCCAATGCAACGGGGTTATCGGTAGTTGGTGTTTTAATGCCATCTTTATAAGCCAGGGGCTTAGCGCTCATGCTATTGTATACTTTACCTATAAGCGTGTAGTGGGTTAGGCCAATGGTGGTATCAGCCGCCGCAACGGCAGGGTCATTGGAGCGCAGAAAAACGATGATATCATTAATATCCTCGTCAGACATGTTAGGGCGCAGCATATAATTAAGGTAGCGGCCGTCTTTAGCTATCCCTGTTTTAAATAGATACTTCAATTGGGCATCAGTATAGCGCGGGGGTAGCCCATGGGTTGCCGAGTGCGTTAAATTTGCCGAAAATACCTTACCCGCAATACCCGGAACATCATGTATTGGCGTGCCGATAAATTTATTTACCGACCGATCGTAATGGCAGCCCGCGCATATGGTATAAACCAAATCTTTACCATGTTTAAACGCCTGTGGCGATGGGGTTGCCACATAAGTTGCCTTAGTTGTAGCAAACCTGGTTTTACAGCTGATAATAATTACAGCGCACATTGCCACGCACATGGCAATTACATACGTATGCTTTTTCATAGGGTTAATGTTTTAGATGTACAATGAGTACGTTTGTCGTTTATATTAAGGTTGCTTGCTTTTAAAATAATTAGGGTAGGGGCTTTGGTCAAACAAAATGTTATTATAAATAACACAGGTTCAGGGCTTTTGTAACGAATGTTAAAAAAATGTATTTTTTGCTTGCAGAATATCCAATTCTCTCTATATTTGCACTCCCAACGCGAAAGTAGCTCAGTTGGTAGAGCACGACCTTGCCAAGGTCGGGGTCGCGAGTTCGAATCTCGTCTTTCGCTCAATCCCTTCCAAAAGAAGGGATTTATTTTTAAAAGGTTAAATCGAATAGCCTTTTATGGTTTTACACCGGCTCAGATGGTGGAACTGGTAGACACGCAGGACTTAAAATCCTGTTCCCGTAAACGGAGTGCGGGTTCGATTCCCGCTCTGAGTACAAAGCCTGATACGAAAGTGTCGGGCTTTGTTATTTTATAAGCTTTCCTAAACGCTAACTTCCAACTTATATCCCTTTCCCCGTACAACAACAATATTGATATTGGGATCAAATTCCAATTTTTTTCTAAGTTTTGATATGAACATGTCCAGACTGCGCCCCACAATAACACCTTCATCTTCCCATATCTCTTTTTGCAGACGGCTTCTCTCTATAGTCTGGTTAGGAGATAACGCGAAAATGAGCAGCAGGCGTGTTTCAGTTCCGGTTAGGTCTATGGTCTTTTTATTTATTACCAGTTGCCGTTCCTCAGCTTTAAACAAAACCGGGCCAAAAGTGAATATTTTGGCGTGCTTATCCTTAGGGAAGGTTCTCCGCAGTTTAACAGACTTCAAAGCAATAAAACCAATAAATGTTAAAAATGGCAGGCTGCCCAAAAGATATCCATTCTTTGCGGTATTTATGCCCGTCGGTTTAAATTTAATATCGATCATATAAGATGCTTTCGGTTGTTTCCTCCCTTTACATGCTACAATATCATCTTTTTTATTTTGGGATATAGCGTATCCATAGGCTACACTGGAGTTGCTACTGTTCAAAACGGTAACTACATAATCATGTGCCAGCGGGTCTTTGGCCAACAAACGCCGGGTAGTATTTACCAGGGAGTCCGGTTTAAAAGTAAGCTCATTCTCAAACCTGATCTGGTATTCATTTTCTGCTATCTTTTTTACCGGTAGCACCCTTGATGTAAAGTCGCCCGATTGTGAAAGTAGTTCGTCTCCAATCTTGCGGAGCAAAACTTCCCTTCTGGCTATATTAAAATTGTCATTTCCCGTCATACTGAAAGCCGCGCATATTACAGAGATAAACGAGAGTAATATCAGTGTGAACAGGTACTTACGTTTCCCGGAGAGCAGATTTCGGCTATCAAACATAATATTTGCGATTTATTTACAAAGTTTACATTTTTATTTACAATCCAAATTCCTCAGGCTGAAATATATCAAAGTATTTTTGTTGCACCAACTTTAAAAGGATATGAAAAATAAAAAAAATGCCTTAAACGGATCTGATTTATCAGCTGATAGATCTATGTTAATGAAACCTACAAAAAATATGAAAAAAGTTATTTATGCACTGATCTTACCGCTGGTTTTGGTAAGCGGACTAGTATTTGCTAATCGCGAAATTAAAAATGAAACTTCTAAAAGGCCAGCCCCAAAACCCCTCTCTGCTGCTGAAAGGGAAGCCGAACTGAAAAAATGGGAGGCTACCCCTGATGGTGTAAAGTTCAAAAAATGGGAAGCGTCTCCCGAAGGTAAAAAAGTGCTTGCCGGTGCTCATAAAATATGGGGGCATATAAGTGCTTTTACCAATATAGAGGCTGTTGTAACCTCTCTTTCTCTTCCGCCAGGATCAAGATTAGGTTTCGGTTTGATGGCCAGGATTAGTGATGTAGATTATATTGTAAAATTTGATCCGGAAAAGTCTCAACTTGAGCAATTGCATAGCCTGAAAGTTAACGACAAAATAATTATAAGAAGCCATAACGTATCGTACGCGCCCAAGTATTCATACCCAATAGTATCGGGCGAATATGTAGAACGAGATAGTAAAATAATTTTTAAA
>Ga0302309_10002439_pt1 | contig 15469 bp, 17 predicted proteins | sample III_Palsa_N1_1_FD_200453 | JGI IMG/M metagenome (GOLD analysis project Ga0302309, IMG submission 200453) | Peat permafrost microbial communities from Stordalen Mire near Abisko, Sweden - III_Palsa_N1_1 | ecosystem: Environmental > Terrestrial > Soil > Palsa > Peat permafrost | place: Sweden... | reverse complement strand
TCGGTAACTTTAGTGGTGTCATGCCGCTCTATCGCCTGGCTAGGAACTTCCGAGCCACGATGGGCCAGGTGATCCCCACCGGGGTGTACGCCGCCGCTAAGCGTGCCTCTGAGGCCAGCGGCGAAGCCCTAGACCCGTACAAGACGGGTTTCAATATGAGCGAGGCAGTCTTTCACCGACCGGGCTATGGCGGCGACCTGGGCCGAACCCTGAACTCTATGGCCTTCCCCTTCCTAGCTTATGCCAAGATGCTCCGCACGGCCGCGGTAGGTATGGTGGTGAAACCAAATCCAGTTCTCTACGGCTGGGGTGGTGTCATGGCGACCGTGACCCTGGCTAACTGGTATCAGAACAAGGACCAGGAATGGTACAAGGCTCTCCCTGACTGGCAAAAGGACAAAGTGATCTTTGAGCACTTCGGCCCGGATTGGGAGAAGACCGACAAACTCGACGTGAATGGAAACCCAATCTGGATACCGCATGGCTATACCGTTCCGATTTGGGAGTGGACCCCGCTGCTGTCGATCTTCTTCTCCGCGCTTCCGCGGCGAATGGCGCAGGCGATCCACGACCAAGACCCAACTGCCATAGAGAAAGGATGGGGTGCTACAGTAGCGTCGGGGCTTACGCCTCCGGGTATGACTGGAGCCACAGCCCTGGCTCCGCTGGTGGAGAATATGGCCAACAAGAGCTTCCTGACCAATCAGCCTCTCGCTAGCGACAGCGTTATCAAAGCCCACTCGACCCCGGAACAGTTAACGCCCTACACGTCCGGGACAGCCCATCTCCTGGCTCAGGTGATCGGACATGTGCCGATCCTGGGCAATGTCGCGCCATGGCAGATCGACAATGTAATCAAGACTTGGACCGGGAAGCCCGGCCAGGTAGCGCTGCAACTCATCGATCAGGCGGCTGAGAAACTGGGTACGGAGCCTCGCGGTAAGCATATCGACATGACCACGCCTGAAGTGTTGGAGGCTCTGATCGGCGGTAGCGCATTCACCCAATACCAGCCGGGTGCTAACACCCAACAGATGCGGGATTACTGGACGCTCCAGGATAACGTCGATCAGCAGCACGGCGATATTGTGCAGGCCATGAAGGACGACGACTTCGCTCGCTTCTCTAAGCTTGTTGATGCTAACCCCGTGACTGCTCTGATCGAACGGGACAGCCTGACGGGCGTAGCGCAGCCAGCCAACGCCCAGCAATACTTCGACAAGATCGAAGACGCCGCGGGTAAAGTAGACCAGGATAAGCTGGGCGCGTACGAAGAAGCTTCTAAAGCCGCGAAGAACGAACTCAAGGCGCTCAAGTTTATAGAGAGCCTGCCGATCCGGGCTGATGCTGCCAAGGTTGATCCGGCGAATATCTACGACGCCGCCTCGATCACAAACGATGATAAACGCCAACTGATGATAGGCTATGGCACAACCGCAGCGATCCTCGCTGAAGGCGCGATGAAGGCTGCTCACGATGTGGGAATTAAGTAATGCGCCCCGTTAAGGCTCGTGCCCCTGGCCGTGGGTCAGGTCGCAACATTCCTAGCGGTGTCCTGCTAGGGCGGCTACCTGGTGCAGGTAAGGGCGACGTTCAACTTTTGCAACTGGGCAACCTCCAGTCCATGGGGATTGCCACCCAGGTACAGATACAGCAACAGTTCTCCAGGGCTGGGTTCGGCTTCTTCGACAGCGGCGTCCTTCCTTCTGGCCTCTTGCTGGGCTCAGGGGTATGGGCACGTAATGTTGTGTTCGGCGGCGCAGGCTCATCCTATACGATCACATCATTGATCCCCGCAGCGGCTACAGCGGTCTTCCATATCTACGCACTGCCAGGGGGTGTACCTACCCTCATCGCGACGATCACTTTTTCCGCGGGCAGTAAGGTTGGTGTCTTGGCTTGGACGAGCCCACCCTATACACTGATCGCTGGCACATCTCTGCAACTCTACGCGCCCAGCCCGGCTGACACGCAGTTGGCTTCGGTGTCGGGCTTAGTGAACGGACAGGGACAATAAATGCTCGTCGTCCCTATTGGCACAGCGCAAAGCACGACTTCGGGTAACTCCCTGGTCTGCACAACCTCGCTTGCCAGCCCGGCGGGGAACACCGTTGTCTTCTCCCTCGCCACTGTCAACAGCACCGTCACCGCGACGGCTGTTGACAGCGCGGGGAATAGCTACACCGGCGTTCTGACCAGTCGAACCAATACCTTCGGATGGGTGTTCTACTGCGTCAACGCCTTAGCCCTCCCCCTCGGAGGGACCATAACCGTCACATTCTCCGGCAACGTCACCAGCAAATCCATGTCGGCTGCGACCGCCTCGGGGATTACCTCCGTGGATGTGGTGGGCACGGGGGCGAACGGGTCAAGCATTTCCCCAGCCTACACCGCTTCAACCCTCGGGCAGAACACCGAGATTTGCTTCGCGGGCACGGTGGTCAATGGCGGTTCTACCATAGCCTACTCCGAACCGTCCGGCTGGGCCCCGATAGTGAAGGTGGCGAGTGCGGCGCAGGCCCGGTTGGCCTACTCCATCGTCACCAACGGAACGTCGGTCGCCCCCGCCTATGGCCCCACTCTTGGGGCTAGTGAGGCTTGGGTTTGCAACATCGTCACCTTCAAGGCGAACGGTCCTCTTCCCAAATCTGTCACTCTCTCCAGCACATCGTGGACCGTTCCGGCCGACTTCAACACCGCCGACAACATGGTGGAGGTTATCTCCGGCGGCGGTAACGGCTATACTGGCGCGGCAACTTCCGGCGGTGGTGGTGGTGGCGCGGGTGGCTATTCAGTCACCAACAATCTTGCCCTGACTATCGGCGGTTCGATCACCATCCAGATCGGGATTGCCGGAGGCACGACTGGCACGACCGGAACTGGCGCATCCTGGTTCAACGGCACCTCCATCTCGACCGCCTCGGTTGGCATTGCGGGTGCAGCATCGGCCACAAACACGGCGGGTTCAGCAGGAGCCGTCATCACAAGTGCAACCGGCTACGCTACCGCTGGTGGGGCCGGTAGCAACGGCGGCTCCGCAGTCGGCGGCGGCGGCGGTATGGGGGGTTCGGGTCGCGCCGGGGCTGGTATCCTCACGACCCTTAACACGGGCACCTCCACCACCGGCGGCACAGGACGCCCCGGCGATGGTCTTGGAGGTACGGGAGGCACGTCCACAAGCGCTCCCTCGGCGGGATCACCCGCGTCCGGCAACGGGCTTTCGGGCGGCGGTGGTGGTGGCGGCTCTCTGACCGCTGGCGACACTCACGGCGCGGCGGGCGGTGGTCCCGGCGCAGGTGGTGGGGGTGGTTATAATGCGGGTGGTGGCGGGGCGGGCCAACCTGGCACAATCGTCGTTACCTACACCCCGATTGTCTACGCCGGGACCATCACTACTACTCTGGGTGGCATCAGACAGGTACTCAGTGCCGCAGTCAGTGCGGGTTCGATCTCGGCCGCGATTACAACCCACCTATCTGGGATCGCCCAAGCTGGCGTAGTGTCGGTTGGGGATAAGGTTGCGATCACAACCCACCTATCCGGGATCGCCCAAGCTGGCGTAGTGTCGGTTGGGGATAAGGTTGCGATCACAACCCACCTATCCGGGATCGCCCAAGCTGGCGTAGTGTCGGTTGGGGATAAGGTTGCGATCACAACCCACCTATCCGGGATCGCCCAAGCTGGCGTAGTGTCGGTTGGGGATAAGGTTGCGATCACAACCCGCTTAAGTGGCATCAGCCAAGTTATGACGGTCCACGTGAGCACTGGCGTCATCTCTGTTCACACCACAATCACGACTACACTCCGCGGCGTTTCCCAATTGCTAGGTGTCTTCGATCTAGGCGCGGGCGGAGGCGGCGGTGGTATTCGTCAGTTCTGGACATTCGGCGGATGATCGAGTACACTCTTCACAAATAGGATAAGACTATGGCTGCTACTCCCGTTATCTCCATGGCCGCCGCAATCGCGGGCCTCAACGCCATTACCGCCTTGCTCGGCACAGCCCCTGGCGTAATTGAGATATTCACCGGCACGCCTCCGGCCAACACCCTGGCCAGCGACACCGGGACGAAGCTTTCCACCCTCACCCTCTCCTCCACCGCCTTTCCCACGGCGGTTGATGGCGTGTCGAACGGTCTCGCCACGGCGACCGCCAACGCGATCACCTCCGACTCCTCCGCCGCCAACACCGGCACGGCGGGGTATTTCCGAGCCAAGACGAGCGCGAGCGGCACCGTCATCGTACAAGGTACGTGCGGCACGTCGAGCGCTGACATGATTATGAACACCACTAGCATCGTGGCGGGTGATACCGTCGCCTGTTCCTCGTGGGTGATCACGCTCCCTGACGGCACCGGCAGCGACTAAGGAGATTAATATGGCTACTCTCGGCGTTGTGATCCGCGCGGACGGGACTGTTCCTTTTGATGAGGGCAGTTCCCCACGCACACGCATGGCAATCCTCGATCACGTAGAAGCTATGGGCCACGGGCTCCAGCACTCAGAAGAGTGTACGCACGACGGCGACAACGCCAAGTGCAACTGTGACCCGAAGATCGTAGGGTGGGGAGCGGAGCACGCACCAAAGTGGCCGTGAACACCCAAGCTGGATATCCTCTTGTAATCTCCCTTACCGGGGACGTGATCTCGGCCTTCGCTATCGCTGGGGTCGCGGTCGGCTGGATACCTTGGCTTGGCGCACTCGCGGGTTTGGTCTGGTACGCGATCCAGATTTACGAGAGTAAGACCTTCCAAGGCTGGATGCGAAAGCGGCGTCGCTTGCGTTCCGTCAGGAAAGCGCGTAGGGTGCATCACAATTCTCGGGAGTAAACTATGTCCGTCATCACCTTTCTGAAACCTTTTATGGGTTTCATCAACTCCGCGGCTCTCGCGCAGCTTCGTGTTCTGTCCGCCGCTGGTAGCACCTACCTGGCCGCGCAGGGCTTCGTCAACGCCAACCAGACTGAGGCTGCGGCCGGTACGATCTGGTTCGTCGGAACGGCGCTGCTGCAACTGGTGGACAACTTCGTCGTGGATGGCAAGATCACCAACGCGGCCAACGCACCTGTTCCCGCGGTTCCTGCCGCCCCTTTAGTCAACAAGTAAGGAACCCGCACATGAGCATTATCACCACCATCGAACTCGATATTGAAGGCGAAATCGAGAAAGCCTGGGGTGTCGTAGAAGGCGTCGTGGTCAAGGACGCGGGCATTCTGTGGAATGACGCCAAGGCGCTACTGCTCACTTTCGCTCCGGCCGAGTACACGGCCCTGAAGGCGCTGATCCTGAAGGTCAAGGCTGATGTGCAGTCGGGCGATATCGGTGACATTGAAAGCGCCGTGCTCAACGCCGCGGAAGCTGCTGGCTTGGCCTTCGTCGCCAAGGTCGGGTCACCTCTGCTCCAGGTCTTCATCGCGCTTATCAAAGCTCTGTAATGGCCACGGTCGATCCGGTCTGGATCGCCGCGGCTCAAGCGAGTGAGAAGACTACCCTCATCCCTGCATCCATAACGCTCGCCCAGTTCATCCTGGAGAGCGGCTGGGGTCAACATATCCCGCCTGGGTCGAACAATCCTTTCGGGATCAAGGCCCTGCCTGGAGAGCCCTCAGTTCCTGTCGTGACGCATGAGTTCATCGCTGGACGCTACGTGCAGTTGACTGCTCAGTTCGCGGCCTTCCCTTCCCTCGCCGCGGCCTTCACCGCGCACGCTGCTCTTCTGGCCAATGGTGCCCCCTATGTCCACGCACGGTCTCTCCTGCCGTCTGTGACCGGCTTCTGCAATGCTCTGACAGGCGTGTACGCCACCGATCCGAACTACGGCGCGACACTGATCGAGATCATCCAGGACAATGATCTCACCCGATACGACGAAGTTTAACGGCGCACACAGCGTACATTTTTTATGCTTATACGCGCATATCCGCACTTTATGCGGAGAAACGCATATTAATCTCCGTGCTCGGCTTCGATCTCTTTTTGCAGGAGAGCTAGTGCGCGCCAGGCGACCTTGGCGCTATGTCTGATCCCATCGTTATCCCGAGTGCCACGCTGTAGGAAGTGGCGCGCCAGGCAATCAGCCTCATCGGTGCTCTTGGCTCGATCCCAGTGGAGCTTTTGACCGGGGTTGTGCTGCTCATTCCCCACGTAACTGACGCCAGCGACGGCGACTAGAGCGTCCGGGAAGTAGTCTAGTACACCCGTAGCCAAGGGCACGAGTTTGCGATCCGCCGCCTTGGCGGGCAAAGGCTCGCAGCGCGTCGTCTGTTCTGCGGGGAGCCGGGGCAAGCCAAGGTGCTGCACTTCTATTTTCCCGAGGATATGAGAGGCTTCGTATAGGTGTTGATCGCGAACCGCACAGGTGCAGGGCGTTGCGGCCTCGCCCCAGCGTTCACTAGCGATCTTGGCACAGGTTTCCTGGTGGCCCTCGTCGCGGTCACGATGCAGTTGGTCCATGCGTTGAGCGAAAGTCATGTGGTAGGCTCCTTGAAGATTGACCGTCCGTCAGTCAGATTTTCGATCACGTCGGTGTAAGGACGCCAGCCGTCCTTGAACCAGAAGCCCCAGGTTCGCACCTGCGGGCCAGTCGTGAACAAGGTCATGGTGTAGGCTATCTTAGGCAACAGAAGCAATCTGTGGGCTGTCTCAGCCTTCCTGTGAACTACATCACCCTTGCGACGGCACCACCGTTCTACGTCATCCGGGTTCACCTTCCCAGCGAAAGACATAGACATAAGTTCGGTGTAGCCCCCGGCTAGGATCACAGAGGTGTTATCCCATGGGTGATCGTGCAGCGGGCGCTCTGGGTCATCCCCGACTTGGATGTGGAAGTATACATTCGCCTTCTCGTTCCGCGGCACGATAAACCAGCGGTAGAGATATGGTTTGCCGTCAGGCGCGATTACTAAGTCAGGCTGCGTTAACCGATCTGGAATGAAACTCTCCGCCAGTTTGCGATCTGCGGGCTTCAGGATAGAGGGGTCGAAGTCCATTATCAGTCCTCCAGCATCTCCGAATGAACGGTTGTAGAACACACCTGGCCGTAGGTCGAATGGTAGGTGATACAGGTAGCAGCCCGCTCCGCGAACCAGGCACCGCGGGCCGCATAGGCATCCCTGGCAGCAAGTGTCGGGTGCTGGGTCACAACCATCCCGTTGTCCTCCAGGACATTCAGGTGGTGCTTGTGGCCCGCGTGGGCGTAGCGGTGCGTAGTAGCACCCCACATGACTGGGAACTGTGCGGCAAAGACGCCGGGGAATTCCTTTGGTTTGCGAAGATGGCCGTGGTGGAAGGCCAACATGGTCTTGCCGTGCTGATACGAGTAGTAGGGCAGCGCGCTTTGGATGATCTCCACCCTCGGTTCATTTTCATAGAGCGCCTGGAACATAACCTGGAACCAGGTGCTAGAGGCGATATCGTGGTTTCCCTCGGCCAGGAGCACGACGACCTTGTCATGGGTCCGAAGCGCCGCATCGATGATTGCACGCAGGACGCGCACCGCGATCCGCACCATCTTCTGGAAGCGGCCGTCCGCGTCAAGCAGGTGTCCGCTCGTAGGCGTCATCGGCAACAGACCGTCTGTGTGGAGGAAGTCGCCGAGTTGGTTGATGAACGCGGTGTGAGCCGCTGGGCTCGTCGCAATCATTTGTCGGAACGCTGCTATCAAAGTGCGTTCGGCAATGTCCAGGTCCCAGTTCGCGCCACCCTCACGGTGCCAGGCGAGCATCCCAACATGGCAATCGGTGAGAGTGTAGAGGTTCAACAAGCCTTCGTTACGACAACCCGCGGCGAACGGGAGAGCCGCGAGGCGCGGGATATCTTCGCAGGCGGCTTCAAGGGCCGCCATCTTGGCAAGCTCCCACCGCTCATCGTCGAGCTTGGTCTTCACCCATTGGAGGCGGAGGTTCCCGTCACCATCATACAGCGTGCTGTAACCGCGGCCGACGTAAGGATCAGGGATCGCGTGGGTCATGTCAGCTTCAGGTGCAATTCCATGGGCCGCTGCGCGTTTCCGCATGGCCGCGATAGCCTTACTCACCGACTTGTGGTGAACGCCTAGGGCACTCGCTATCTTGCGATGACTGGTACCGCCGACCAGGTCACGGACAATATTCCGCTGTCGATCAGTGACCGCGAAATCCATAAGGTGGCTGTAGTCAGGCATCAGGCTTGTCCTTTCAGGAGAGCGGCATAATCCTCCAGCCGCAGCACGACGAGTGTATCAGTTCTATCCGCCTTTATGAAGAGGGCGTCGTTTCCGGGGAGCCAGCCAAACAGGTCAGTCCAGGCGCGCTTACGGGTCTTGCACTCGATCTTGCGCCCCATCACGCGAAGGTCGGACCCGTACTCACCGCCCGCGGCACCAGACAGAGGCACGCGGCTGGCGTCCATCTCAAGTTCCTTGAGACGGTTCACACAGTCCCGCTCGAAGCGGTCGCCCTTTTCGCGGCTACGATTTGGCATATGCCCTCACTTCTTGTATCTGGAACCCGCCCAGCACTCAGCGTCAACGGGTATGGCAATGTTGCACGCCCAGCCAGGACGATCAAGCATAATCTGCTTCAAGACCGCCGGATCGGCACGATTTTCCTCTACCTGACTGACAATCTCGTCGTGGACAGTCAGGACCACAGGCATCTTCTCCGCCTCGCATTTGAACATGGCGTTGACCAGAAGATCGCGGGCGAGACCCTGGGCTACGTTCTCGGTGAGCAGGCCGCCGAACGCCTTGATCGTCACCCACTTGCCTGCCTTGCGCGCCTGGTAGGTGAACCCTTCCCGAACGTCGGTCTCGTCCCACGGCATAGCCTCGCGCACCGGCTGCGGATTAAAGTACCAGAGCTTCCGGCCGGAAGGCAGGCGCATAGTAAGCCATAGGTCTTCCATCTGAAACAGGCATCCATAGGCTTCGTGCGAGCGGCGATCCCACACAGTCCGCACCGCGGCGTTCGCCAAGGCGTACCAGAGCTTCGGTACTTCGGGTGCCCACTCCTGGCGGTAGGTGTTCACGACCCCCTTGCAGAAGTCGAGCGTGCGATCCTTACAGTACTTGAACAGGAACTTCTTCACTCCCATCCCAAACCCCAGGCCCAGCACAGAGTTCTTGCCAATCTGGCGTTCTTCCGGGTCGGTCTTCTTGAAGATCGGCCGCTTGAATATTTGTGACGCCATGTCGCAATACACGTCTGCACCGGAGGCCATCAAAGCTGTCTTAGTCGTGGCTCCGGCAAGGGCAAGCGTAATGCGAGCCTCGATCCCCGCAAAGTCGCCAGCCACCAGGGCCGCCCCACGGCGCGGGACGATAATATGGCGCAGCGAAGACACAACCACCGCCACCGCACCGCGGCCATAAAGCATCTCCACATACTCGTAATCTCCTGTCATCAGGGCAGCGATCAACGGCTCAATGTCGGGAGCCTCGCCATCCACCTTGAGAGTGCCGCGCGGAAAGTTATGCGGCTGAAGAAGACGACCCGCCCAGCGCCCTGGCCCAGCGCCGTGGTACTGTAGCGTGCCGCGCACGCAGCCATCCGCCATGACACACTCCTTGGCAGAGTGCAGCTTCTTGACCGCGGCCGATCCCACTAGCTGACGGATCGACAGCGCCCGGCGCACGCTGTCCGGCATATCCACCGGCTCCATGGACCACTCATCTGGTTCCAGGTCGGGAGAATAGTTCAGCACACCGGCGACTGTATCAGCCGTCAGATCGGGCATAGGGAAGCCCTGGTTGGCCGTCCACGCCTTGATCTTATCGCGTTGGGTGAAGTTCAGGCCGGTAAGCTCTTTGAACTCCTTAGCCAGGGGCTGGGTAGCATCGTACACGATACGGTCCATGCGCTTGATAAGCGGCACGTCGATACGAAACCCGCGCTCGTTGATCGTCTGGTCCATGAGCCAGACTTGGCGTTCGCCCTCGGGCAGCAGTCCTACGCGCTTGTGCAGGCCCCACTGGGCGTACACGTCGTCAGCGCAGTACTCATCCACCCGCTGTATGATCTCGGATGTGAGGGGGCGCATGTTGCCCCGCTTGTCTGGCTTCGACAAATCTATGGTAAATTTGGAGCCCGCGCCGTCCTTCAGGTCTTTCAGGCGCATGACGCGCGTGGCCTGATCGAGCCCTTGTGGGATCGCCTTCATGGCGCACACCGCCAGGGTGTCGTGCCACTGATCGTTTGGCACATCAGGCCAGCCGAAGTCGGGCACCATGATGGCGCGCCAGATCGCCTTCTCAAATGCCGCGTTGTGTGCCACGAGCAAGGCACCACGCTTGATGGCGTAGTAGAGACTGGTAGTCTCTATGGGCTCACCGGGGTGCCACGCCTCGATAGAGTTGTCGTCCACCATCCAGCAGAGGGTGAGGATTTCCGTGCTCAGATCAGAGGCATACTTGTTCGCACCTGAACGCTTCAGGTCGCAGAGAGAGCGTGTCTCAAAATCGAGTACTGCCTCAGTCATCAGTCTGCCAGCAGCCCCACGGTGGCAATAGTCCGTTGGAAGCAGCCCATTGCAGCCACGTGTAGATAAAAGGTCTGGTCATAAGGTTCTCCTGATAAGGCGAACCCCACCCTTGATTGCCGTCTGCGCGGTCGAAGGGTGGGGCTCTAGGCTACGGTGCGTGCCGCGGAAGGAGGAACACGGTATCGGCCCGTAGCAGTTGGTAGCGGGAGCCGGGTTCGCACCGGCGATCTCCTGCTTATGAGGCAGGCGAGATGACTAGCTTCTCCATCCCGCAATATGAGTTACCAGGTGGTAACGTCGTTTTCAGACGACACACCACCTGTCGGGTCTTCCTCAGTGAACCGTCCGGCATAAGCACTGAACGCTTCAGAAGGGGACTGGCCTTGGCCCTTCAGGCGCTCACCCCTGCGGGTGGAGACAACCATATCCAGGTAGGCGTTAACCCCGTCAGGGTTGCTTCCCACGCCTTCATAGGCGTTGAAAGTCACCTGAGCAAACACTTTCACGCCATTGTAGAAGAACTCCTTGGCGAGAGGGCGGCGTTCATCCAGGTAATCCACGACACTGCCACCTTCGAGGACGGCAAGCCGCGGAGCATACTCAGTGCGGGCCTTGACCACAAGCTTTCCACGAGAAACAACGCGAACATCCGCACCGTCACGGCTCTTAGCCTTCGCCTTGTCGGCCAGAACGTCACCGCTCTGCCACGGCATCTGAAAGGTGCGGGCGGCAACCTCGCCGCGGAAGTCGCGATCCGGCCACTTAGCCTTGGCAACCGCCAGGGCAAGTCGCTTCATGGCGTCGGCGTCGGGCGAACTCGGGTCGATCTCAAGGTCCGCTTCAAAGCGTTCCTTGCCGGTCGGCTGTCCGTTTTTGCCCTTGAAGGCGCGAGCTTGGAAGAGGTGGCCGTGGTTCAGAGTAACCGGAGTGGTGAACTTGAACTGGCCTTGTTTGGTCTCGGACATGATGTGTCCCTTATGCTAGCCCGAAGGCTTATTGCTGGCTACCAGGATCGGCAGCAAGCGCATCTTGGCCGTCTGCGTCGGCAATGTCAAGTGTATTCTCGCCGAACTCGTAGTGGATCCATGTACCGGGCGCGAGGCCAAGGATATTCTCGTCCTCAGTTATGATCTCCAGTCCTCCGCAGTCGGTCTGCCAGCAGATCGAAACGTTCTCGACGTTGACCAGATTATCCTGCGCCTGACGCAGGAAAACACGAACTGTAGCCATCACTCAATCTCCTGTATGGCCTTGGCGATATTGCCGAAGGCTTCTGATGCAGTTTGTACAATCACCGCTTCACGCGGATCGCTCTCTAACGCCACAGTGTAACCCGTCTGCGGCGTGTGTGCGTGCTCGCGCACGAACTCGGCTCCGCCCGGCAGCTTCTCAATTGCTGCTGGGCCTTTGACTTCCGCCGTGGTCAGCGCCTTCTCCCCGAACTTAGCCTTAGCCAGGTCCGCGGCTCCAGGCGACCAAACACGGTTTGCTTTCTTGTTGACTATCTTGGTCCCTGGCGGCGCATGGCCACTGAGGCCGCGGCGCAGGGTTTCGTCCTTCATCGCCTTGATGTAGAACTCCACCGCCTGAAGGTACTGATAGGACCGGCCAAGCGACTGATCATTGAGGTTAACAATCGCGCCAGGGTCCGCCTTAGAGGCCGCGCCAAAGAGAGATGTGAGCATGGGGCAGACAAGTTTGGCTGGGCAGAACCGACACCACGGCCCAGGGTCCAGTGTATTGTCGTACTCGGTGCGAAACATTGCGGGCACCAGAGTGTCGTGGACCCACTCTCGGATTTCTCCAACAGTTGTGCTCCATGTTCGCACCGGTCCCAAAGTGGAAAACCCTCGTGGCTGCACGATATGGAGGCGCACTTCCATGGTGTCAGGCCATTCGGGGTGCTTGTCGATAAGTCCGAAGGCATAGTATTTCTCCTGCGGGTTATCGTCTGGATCGACGATGATCCCTTTACCGCCCTTAAGGTCCACGATATCCAGGCTATCTGGATGCTCCGCGGCGAAGTCGAGGGTGCCATAGAACAGTTCGTGAACCGGGCTCGACACCGGGAACTCAATATGGAAAGCGCTCGACGCCAGCGCCAAGGGGCGAACGTGATCCAGGTACATCTGGACCGCCAGCGCCATGGGCTCATCGATCACCGTCTCGTGGAACGTCTGGCCCACGATCTCCCAAGTGTCCGCGTCGGTGCGGAGGCAATGCTCCGCGGCTTCGTGAAGAGCGGTCCCTTCACGGGTGTAGTCGGGTTCGTCCGTCTCCGGGAGACTTAACTCCTGGAGCAGAGCTACCGACCCTGGGCACGCCATCCAGCGTTCAGCGCCAGAGGCACCCAGCAGACTATGCTTCGGGCGTTCAGTCATCGGACTGCATCTTTCGACCTTGTACGTCATGCGAAGCCCGGCGGCCATAGGGGTTGTATAGCCCCTTGGCCGCACGGTGCTCCGCCTGCCGAACTCTCGGACGACAGTTATTGAAGTGTGGTTCGCCACTCAGTTCGACAAACAGGTTCACTGAATTTCTCCGAGCTTCGCCAGGAAGTCCGGGCGAGAGGATTGCGGGATCATAGACGCCGACCAGGGCTTAGTCGCGTCAGTGCGGTATGAAACGATCAGCTTCTTGATCTCCACCACCTGAGCAGGCGTCGCGTTCTTCGCACTCAGGGCCTCGTGTATTTTTGTATCGCTGATCTCTTCGTCGGGTGGCAGATCGGCCAGGAGATCGGCCGCAGTCGCGGGCGCTTCGGGTTCATCCACCGGGAAGTCGTCGATAGCCGTAGCCTGCACAACTTCCGCGGCGCGGGCGGCTTCCATCTCAGCTTTCGTACGCCGAGTGCGCTTCTGAGCCAAGCGTTCATCGAACTGAGCATCCTGGGCCACGGGGTCGGCCGGAAGAACAGTCATATCGATAGCGCGCCCTTCCCCGGCATACCCAGCCGGATGCTGCGCTCTGGCGAGGGCTTCTTCCGCCCGAGCCTGGATGATCTCAGGAGCCTGATGCAACAGCTTCCGCACCTGGTTATTCACCAGGTTGGACACCCGATCCAGGGTCGCCTCGGTGTTCACGCCTTCGCCCACATCGAAGGTAAGCTCCACGCGCACCTTGCGCGCCGGGGCATACTCCTGCTGTGGCTTTACGCCGTCTTCCACGGCGACCGAGCCGCCTGTGATCGTCTGTGACATGGGGTAGTCCTCCAATTGCAGCGCCAGGATGGCACACTCAGAAACGCTTGTCCAATGCTTTTTCGATAGTCGCCGCTTTTTCTAGCGAGCGGCGAAGGATTTTCTCACTGAAGCTACCGGGTGCGACCAGGAAATCAGCCTGCACCGCCTCAGTCTGGCCATGACGATCCAAGCGGTCAACGCCTTGGATATTCACACCCGGCGTCCAGTCAGGTTCCGCGAAGATCGCATGAGATGCTACGTGCTGGAGCCCGTCCGTACCAGTTCCCATGCTGATGAGGTTCCCCAGGCACACTCGCTTGGAAGGGTCATTGCAGAATTGATCGATGATCGCCTGACGGCGAGCGGGTGATGTTGAGCCATCAATCCGCACAACGCCATACTCCTGCAAGCGCGCCTGTATGATGTTGAGGACTTCGATGTGGTGTCCGAAGACCACCACCTTATCCTCGCCGCCGAGCAGGCACATCTCTACATAATCAGCGGCGTGGGGAGCAATCGCCACACCCATCATTCTCCGCACTGTCGCTATAGCGCCGAAGTCCGGCTCGCTTGGTCCGGGCAGGAACTCAGGGTCAATGTCCAGCATACGCTCCGCGTTCAGCGCTTGCTTCACCGGCCCATCTTCCTCGACGTGGACGATATCGAACAGCGGCAGCTTGAGTTGGTTCATCACCCCATGCGGGCCGTGCTTTTCTCGCCGCACCATGAAGTTCACCCGCAGCCGCGCCTGTAACTCGCCATGACGGCCTGTGCGTTCGTCCACCCATACCTTGCCGGTGTTCTCGTCTTCCCGCGCAATCGCCGGATTGAACCGCTGGCGGAAGGCGTCTTCACCCATGAAATCAATCGCGTCCGGGCACAGACCACGCGCTAAGGTGAACGCCTCACGAGGGCGGTTAGGCAGCGGCGTACCTGTGAGCGCTAGGATCGCCCCGGATCGGGAAGCCAAAGACGGAGGACCATCGCGACGGCCACCACCAAATATAGCGCGTGTGCGGCGAGCGTCCACGGTCTTGAGGTAGTGACCTTCATCCAGAATGAGCACATCGTAGGAACCTCTTGCTAAAGCTGCATGGATCGCGGGCGTGCGAGCCAGATCGTAGCTTACGACTGTCCACGCCGCAGTCGGATGCACTCCATGGCGTCCAGCGAGGACAGGATAGACGTGGTATGGCCATACCATAGTGCTCCATTCTCTGATCTTGCGACACCACTGGAGCCGAATGTTCGCTGGGCACACCACAAGGATGCGTCTAGCGTCCACCTCATTGCAGAAACAGATAGCTTGCATAGTCTTGCCGAGACCAGGTACATCACCCACAAGGGTATTTTTGCGGCGTAGTGCATATTCAACTCCTGCAATCTGAAAGGGCGATAGTTCTTGATTAGCCGGGCATTTGATGTGCCCCTGGCTTTCGGTCGCCCAGGAAAGATCAATCTCACGGTTGAGGCCAATGAGTTGGGCCTGAGCCTCAGGCGTCGCGTGCTGCCAGAAAGCAACAGCGGCGTATGGGTCGTGCGTTAGAAGCACCGCTTCGCTAGGCGTGCTCGCGCGCGTAGAAAAATCCAACCCATGGCTTTCCATTAAGTCTTGGATCAAGATACTCTCCGCACGCGGGACACGTATAGAAAACGCTCCTGTCGTAGCGTGGTAATCAAGCCTCACTCGAAGCGACCACGCACGAGCCTGTGGCCCAGCGCACCATAGGCGCAGCCGTTCCCGTCTACCTCGTAGCGGCGCGGGCGATGCTTTCGCGGAAGCGTACCTCTCGGGCGGAAACCCTCCGCCAAAGCGCGAGCGAGGGCGA
>Ga0302309_10002438_pt1 | contig 15474 bp, 11 predicted proteins | sample III_Palsa_N1_1_FD_200453 | JGI IMG/M metagenome (GOLD analysis project Ga0302309, IMG submission 200453) | Peat permafrost microbial communities from Stordalen Mire near Abisko, Sweden - III_Palsa_N1_1 | ecosystem: Environmental > Terrestrial > Soil > Palsa > Peat permafrost | place: Sweden... | reverse complement strand
GGCAAGGTGCAATGGTCGGCGGCGTGTATACCGATCCACAAAGACGGGGCAAAGGTATCGGCGGCGCATTGCTGCAATGGGTCGCACAAACCTTGCGAGGTACAGGTGCAGAGTTCGCCGTGTTGTGGAGCACCCAATCTGGATTCTATGAGCGACTGCACTGGGTTGCTGCCGACATAGGGATGTTCGGCAGTTGCGGTTCAGGAGTGGGTAGCGGTGAAGCCCTGGATTCGGTGAGGGCAGTGCCATTGGCAATGAGCAATGATCGTGAAATCGACGATATACGCGTGCAATGGCTGGATGCCTACGTGCATCGACAAGCGCTGGACTATTCGCAGCAGCCGATCCCAGCAGAAAGCGTGGAGGTTCTGCTTTGGTCGGATGACGGGGAATCGTCAAGTTATGCCTTGCTGGGGCGTACTGGGGGCACAGGCATACTCTACGAAATGGTCGGTAGCGAGAGTGGCTTCAATGATCTTTGGGAGTCGATACGACGGCGTCACAAGAAAATTGTGATTAACGAAAGCCTGAATACCGCTTCGTATCGGTGGTTGTCGCAAAACACCGATATTGCCTGGGAAAGTAAAAAACTGGCGTTGTGGCTGCCGTTATCGTCCGAAGTTGATATTGCCGCCATGTCGCAATGGTACATCCCCTATTTTGACCGGATTTGAACGATTAGCGCCGCCGCCATCAGCCGGCCGGATTGCTGCCGCACAGGCATGACTTGACGGAACTGCACTGGATGCGTTCTACTGGAGTTCTCCATAGCGATTTGTTTACCACCATCTCCGACACCTATGCCTGACATCAAGCTTTTCCAAATTGTTTATTCTCAACAGACGCTCGAAAATATCCCTCCCGGCTATCTGGTCATGGATAACCTTGACGGCACGCGCAAGGATTGGCGCGAATATTGGCCGATCAGGAAATTTCTGCTGACGCAAGCGTTGTCCGAGGATTGCTATTACGGTTTTTTTTCGCCGCGCTTCCTGGAAAAGACCGGGTTGGATCATGCCCAAGCGCTTGATTTCATCCGCTCGGCGCCAGCCGGCACGGACCTCGTCACGTTTAGCCCGCAACCTGATATGGGCGCCTTTTTCCTGAACGTGTTTGAGCAAAATGAGGTATTTGATCCCGGATTCATACCTGCTTGCGAGGCGTTTCTGTCTTCGATCGGCATGTCGTTGAAGCTCGGTCCGTTGGTGATGGATTCCCGGCAAATTGTATTCAGCAATTACTTTGTCGCACGTCCTGTTTTTTGGCGGGCCTGGTTGGACATCAACGAGAAGTTGTTTGCAATTTCCGAGGGCGCCGATAGCGCACTGCGACAGATGGTCAATCACGCCACCACGTATAACGGCATCGAGCGCAAGGTCTTCTTGATGGAACGCATCGTCTCTTTGTTGCTGACGATCGACACCAAATGGAAATCACATTGCTACAATACTTTTTCCTGTGCCTGGTCAGCCAGCAAGCTGGGCGAAAACAAGTTGGATGCAGTGATGAGCGATGCGTTGAAGATCGCGATTCGCGAACAGGGATTTCCGCAATATTTGACTGCATTTGCTGCGTTGCGCGACAAGCTGCGCGGTAATTGAAAGAGGCATTGCGTAATAGTCCACACGTTTGCTCATGTTTCTCTGGGGCTTCTTTCACTGACGAATAGACACTGGTTTTACGACATCTTCGATCGATTGAGAAACGCTCTTTGGATTGATAATATGCAAACTAATTAATGGCGGCATGAAAGAGAACGCAGCATGGATGATCTGCCGATACTCAATCTGTATCACAGCGAAATTGAGCCAGATATTGCCAAGAAGATTGCGCAATCCGAATTCGAGCAAGCTCTGTTTGCGATCGCACAGGGCGTGGACTCCTTTTATAGGATACCCTACGTATTTGGACATACGCTCTATCTTGAGGGATTCGACCGTTTACTGCAGCAGCTTGGCGAAATCATGCACGACGACCCGCAAAACCTCGCTGAATGGACGCCCGGCACGGCGCGCATGCTGATTCTTTCCGAGTTTTACAATTCAGGTGGTCATTCGCTGGTCACAGCCGATCTCGTGCAAGCGATGGGCGGCGCGGTCGTGGTGCTAACCGATCTATTCGGTCAATATCAATCCGGCAAGGGAACAGTCGAAACTGCGACTGACCGAATGCCAAAGGCCATGGTCTATCGGCTGCAAAAGAAGAGCATGTTCGAGAAAGTTCGGGAGTTGCAAACCATTTTCCGTGCGGTACGGCCGGCTAGCGTGATGTTCATGGCGCATCATCCGGACCCGATTCCCTATGTCGCGGCGGTCAGTTTGCCGCGTTCGGTGAAAAAAATCTTCATGCATCACTGCGATCACAACCCTTCGCTTGGCGGTACGCTCGACGATTATGTGCATGTCGATTTCACGCACCATATACAGCACATTTGTTCGAAGTACCTGCATCGCGATTCGATTGTGCTGCCGTTGTACGTGGAAGATCGCGGCATGAAGACATTTTCGATCCCAAAACCGGGTGCAATGAATATCGTAACGGCCGGTTCGGCCACCAAATACAAATTCGAAGGGCCATTTGCCTACAATGTTGTCATTGCAGATATCCTGGCGGCCACACACGGACACTATTGGCACATTGGTACCCTGAATGGGGATGCCCCCGAAGTGATCGTGCGTACGCTACGCGAACGCGGCATTGATGCGGCGCGTTTTACCTATATTCCTTCGGTACCGTCATTATGGGATACGCTGAAAGAACTCGACGCACACGTATTTCTCAATTCGTTTCCGGTGGCGGGAGTGCGGGGGTCAATCGAGGTGCAAGGATGCGGGTATCCTATTGTCTTTTATGCCGACGACGACAGGCCGCCGCTTTTACAGCATACAGAGCTTTTTGCCGACCTGGATCTCGGTTGGCGCTCCATGCCGGAGTTGCTTGAAAAGTTGAATATTGCGTGCGAAAACCATCAGCAGCGTGTGACGCGTGCGCGTGAATTTTATTTGCAAGATTTTGGTGAGAAGGTTTTCCTGCGCGCGGTTGACGACATGCTGGCATAGTAGCCCAGCTAGCTGAACGTAATCACCTCGCGTAGTCACCTCGATTACTCCTATATCAAGAAAGTTCTACCATGAAATTGGAAAGCTTCAAGAGCAGTGTAAATGGCGAAGAAATTGAATTTTATTTCCGCCGGGATTCCATCGGTGATCGGGGCGTGCTGAAGCAGATTTTCATGGACGAAGATTATCGTGTCAGCCACTGGGGGCAGGGAAAGTTACTGATCGACTACTATCAAAAACGACAGGCCAATGGAGAGACTGCTTTAATCATCGATGCCGGCGCGAATATCGGCTCCAGCGCCGTTTATTTCGCAAAAAATTATCCCTCCTCGCTAGTTCTCGCCGTGGAGCCGGAGAAAAGCAATGTTGCGTTATTGAATGTCAATGTCGACAAACTCAACGTCAAAGTATTTCAGGCCGCAATCGGATGTGAGAACGGCGAAATGTTCTTGCAAGATCCAGGTTTGAGCGACGTGGGTTTTCGTGTCGTGGAAAAGGGCAACTTGGCAGTCAAAGTCATGTCTCCGGCTGAATTGATATCGTCGGTCAAGAATCAATCTACTTTCCCATTCATTTTCAAGATTGACATTGAAGGCGGGGAGAGCGATTTGTTCAAGAAGGATTTCGAGTGGGTCGATTCCTTTCCAATGATCGTCATCGAATTACATGATTGGATGCTGCCTTTCCAAGGCAGCTCGCGCACCTTTTTTAAAGCGATCTCCAGCTATGATTTCGACATCGTGTACCGTGGCGAGAATATATTCTGCTTCAATAAAAGGATTCTCGCACCCTGAACATTTGAGTAGAACCAAGGAGTGCTTCCTTCATAATGCGGACTTCGGTTCGCTTCGTGGCGAGAATGTTTCCTGAGGCGGCAGGGCTATGTTTTCTGCGATAACTTCGTAAACAGGGTCTCAAAGTCGGACTCCACGTTACGCAGTATGACGCCGAGCCCCTTCTTGCGCATGTCTCCATAAGCAAGCTCGTATTTGAAAATGGATTTTGCGTCAACCATTTCGAAATCCTTGTCGATTTCCGCCGGATCGGTATAAATGCAGTTGAGCAAATAGGCAAGATGCGTGCTGACGTGTCCATCGTCTTCGCAAATCAGATCGAAGGCATTTTTCCAATGGATCCCGAAGCCGGAATTACGGCCAAACTTTTGAACATTGGATAGCCATCCACATACAAATTTTCGAAAAGCCTGTTCCGGTGAACGTACCGGAACGTGGATGTATCGAATGGAATCGCAAGAATAATCTTTTTGTACCCAGGCACCGTTTGAAAGAACGTTGTGATTGCCTTGCATCAAGGTAAGTTGATTGCCGATTTCAGGATTGGTGACTTTGATCGCCATTTTATCCCGGGGATTGTCATGCGGCGGGTTGTCGCGCCAACGTTCCAGTAATTCAAATGATTTCGGCGCATCGGAAAATAGGCGCTCGTCCGCATTGTCTGGAAAGGCCATCGCGAGCCATGGAATATTCAGGGCTGTATTAGGGGCCAGAATATCGATCTGTCGTTTCAATTCGTCAGCGCTGACGTTCGGATACATGAATTCATCGGCATCAATGGGAAAGTAGACTGCGGCCCCGTTATCCTGTATCGCCAACCGCAGGATACTAGTCATGATTTCTGTCTGTGCGTAACCAATGGAAAACGACTTCGAATGATCGAACACCTGTACGATGGGCAGGCCTTCGGCGCAAAGTTGATTTAGAATCTTCACCGTGTTGTCGGATGAAGAATGATCGAAAACATAGATCTTTTTAAAATATGCCAAATTATGGCGAACGAATTGTTCAATGATGTCTTCTTCGTTCTTGACCATCGTCAATCCGATAAAGTCCATTCCGGCTCCCAGTTTGTAAATTACGGCGCAAGAATGCGTTTATTGAAACAAAACACATTTTCGCCCCGGTGCACGACGTCGAAATCATATGCTGCGATCGCTTTTATAAAACTGCGCGACGTGTCCTGAAACGGCAGCATCCAATCGTGTAGCTCTATCACTATTAACGGGAATGAATCGACCCATTCGATATTTTTCTGGAATAAATTTCCCTCCCCTCCTTCAATATCGATCTTGCAAATAAACGGATACAGATTCTGATCTTTGACCGACGATATCAATTCAGCAGGTGACAAGACATCGACAGCCACGTTGCCCTTTTCTTCCACCCGGAATGCCCAATCGCTTTGGCCGGGATCATTTAAATACATCACCCGGTGTTCACAGCCGATGGCAGCTTTGAATACTTTGACGTTATCGAGCTTCTCGACATTGATGCGCATCAGGTTAAGGTTATTTTCTTCAGGCTCTACGGCAAGAACAAAAGAAGCGGGGTACAGTCTTGAAAAATACACGGCACTAGCCCCGATATTTGCGCCCGCATCGACGATCAGCGCCTTCTCGTCTCTTTCCTGCCTGGTCTTATAGTAGGAAAGGAGGGCTCTCCCTTGCGGCCAGTGTGTGATCCGATAGTCTTCATTGACGAAGATCTGTTGCAAAACACCTTTGTCGCCGATGGAGTCCGGACGAAAATTGAAATCGCTGAGTTCGCCATTTATATTGATCTTGAATGTCGCTAGAGTCATACGAGGTAGCCCGGTTTGATTGGCGTGACTTATTGTGGTTAAGTTGTGTTTCGCGAAGCGGGGTGCGCTGCTTTTGCTCGCTCGTGATTTGCAAAACGGCAACACGTGATGCATCGGTACTCTGCAAGCATTATGCTATATTCGCTTAACAATCGATGCAGGAAAAGACTCCAATTTATCAACTTGATTGCTTGATTGGGTCATACAATAGCAGAAGTGCCAAATGACCGTGTTGTCGTCGCTTGGTTTTCATCGGGTTTTCAGTTCTGGCGATAAAATGAGTATTCTTGTAATCGGTGGTGCCGGCTATATTGGATCGCACATGGTAAAGCGGCTGCTTTCCGCCGGGAGCAGTGTGATCGTATTCGATAGCTTGGTTACCGGTTTTCGCGATGCAGTCGTGGGTGGCACTTTCGTTGAAGGCGACATCAATGACCGCGCTGCACTGAAAGCGCTGTTCTCGCGCTATCCGATTAGTGCCGTCATGCATTTCGCTTCGTTTATCCAGGTCGGAGAATCGGTTGCGAAGCCCGAGAAGTATTACAGCAATAATCTCGCGGCCACACTTGTCTTACTCGAAGAAATGCTGAAAGCGGATGTGACGCGTTTTATCTTTTCATCGACCGCCGCCATTTTCGGCGAACCGCTCTATAGCCCGCTCGATGAGGCGCATCAAAAGCAACCGATCAATCCATATGGCCGTAGCAAATGGATGGTCGAGCAGATCCTCGAGGATTACGATTCGGCGTACGGGTTGAAATCGATTTGTTTGCGCTATTTCAACGCGGCAGGGGCCGACCCTGCCGGCGAATTGGGCGAGCGTCATGAGCCCGAGACTCACCTGATCCCCATTCTGCTGCAGTTAGCGTCCGGGCGCAGGGATCGCGCTTCCGTATTTGGCACCGACTATCCAACCGCAGACGGTACCTGCATCCGCGATTATATTCATGTATCCGACCTGTGCGAAGCGCATTTTCTTGCGTTAGATTATCTTACGCAAAACGGCCAATCAAACCGATTTAATTTGGGCAACGGCAAAGGATTTTCGGTGGCCGAAGTGATTGCCGCTGTGAAGACGGTAACCGGCAAACCATTGGCGCTGAATTACATGGATCGGCGCGCCGGCGACCCTGCGGTATTGGTGGCGAATTCAGACAAAGCGCGCAAGGTGCTTGGATGGTCGCCCCGTTATACCGATCTGCATGACATTGTTGCGCATGCATGGGCATTTGAGCAGCGGAACATGCATCGAAAAAACTCATAGCTGTGCATGGCCACGCGATCAGCAATTTTCCCGCCGCATTCGCGCAGTCAGCACAACTGATCAGACCCCCACCTCAGGTGGGAGATTTCAGTTTTAACCTGGAATCGGCTTGCGTGCAACACAGATGGTATCAAAAGATTTTTCTACCGGGAAATTGTGCGATACCGCCAATTGCTCCGTGATGCTTCTGTAGTTCGGATCTTGTTCATTCGCGGAGCGTCCGGGAATGGCATGCTTAAATTCCGGCTTTTCCAGAGTACCCCATAAACACTCTACTACGGTAAGTCCTGCATCCTCGGAAAGCGCTTTCATTCCCTCGGGATAGATACGCCAGCAATCGACCGGGTGTTCATGATAAGGCCAACTTGCAGGGGCGATGGTAATCACCAAGCCTCCAGGCGCCATGACGCGCGCAATTTCTTTCATCCATACCCAGACCTTTTGGACATGCTCGATGACCTGGCCGGAAATCACAATATCGTAGGTATTTTCAGGGATAGGAAACGAGTACGGATTGGTTGTGCTGTAGGTTAATTTGGGACTTTGATAGATATCCAAGCTATCCCACGTTGCCGTTTTCTTCGTGCACAGAGATTGGTAGGTGGAAGGAAAATTGTCTGGACCTATCTCCAGAACTTTTGCTCCTTCAAAAATATATTTTTCAGCATGTTGGCCGAATAGTAATTTACTGTTCTGATGCATAACGGATTCCTTATTAGTTCAAAATTTTTGTGCTCGCTACACGCTACACTTATTCAGCTTTGCCTTAATTCAATCACTATTTGCACCGGACATCACCTTCGAATTATCCCATTTATAACATGTTACGGTATGTCGATTCAAGTTGAAAAAAGCCGGGCGACTGAAGTGATCGGGTTATTGATCGGTTGGTCTGCGCTCTCAATTTTGATTTAGTGCTTCTGCCTGTTTCTGCGTCGCCATCCTGATCAACAGGGTATCAAACGCCTCCTTGATTTTCGCAACGTAAGGATTCTTGTACGCAAAGGGCGTATTCTTTTCATCATGAACCAGCATCGTGGCATTGGCTTCGAATACCACAATGTTGCCGTCTCGATCCAGCGAACAATCGATGCCGCAGTAATCCAAACCGATAGCAGTTGCCATTTTTTGAAACGCGGCAAAATGCTCCTGGTTGAATATGCCGTGCGGATTTTTCAGGAACGCTTCCTCTTCTTCTCGCATCCAAGCTTGGTTTGCCATGTCGGTGCGGAAATGGTGGACCATCCAGTCGTTATGAATGGCGAGGTGATACGGCAAGATCTGTCCGTTGATGCAGATCATCCGGTATTTGCGGTAGTAGCCGTCGGCCGAGCGATAATCCACAAACTCGCTTAAGTAAAACATGGCATCTGGATGGCGCGACACGAATGAGTCAATCGCATCAACTTCGGTGATTTTTTCAAAATCGTCGCCACCGTGGGTGCCGGCGCAGCGTATCAATAGCGGCATCGTGAGTTGTTCGAGCTGTTCCTGCAAGGCCGCCCCGGTCAAGGAAGCGGCTGGAAGTCGCACCGTTTTAGGAATGCGGCACAGCGCAATGCCGGCGAGTTTTCCGGCAATGGACTGCCGGTCCGTGGTCATGATTTTACGCGGATGGTTGATCGTAGGGCGATCCAGGCGTTCAGCGAGCGCCAGCGCCAGCGGAAGAACCTCATTGCCGTTGTCGGCATCGGCGATCATGTTCACGACTACGTCGGCTTTCGAGAGTAGGAGGTCCATGTCGTAGGTGAAATCCGGCAAAATACCGACGAAATGACAGTCATAGGCGGCCTGACTGACCAGATAGGTCACCGGCGTGGAACCGGCGCCTGGGGCGTCAAGAAGAAGAACTGAAAAATCGACTTTATTTTTCTTGCTTGGCCAGGTAATCAAGGGTTGGATTTGCTGTGCGCGGCGAAACATTGCACGGCTTTCCTCGACGCGATTTTCCGCCATCAAGACATTTCCAAGCGTCACCACGGATCCCGCGTCTTCAGGGTTGAGCGCAATCGCCCGTTCAAGATACACGATCGCTTCGGAAGCGCGACTGGGGATGCGGCCAAGCAAATCGCCGAGCCGCCTGTGCGCTTCGGCGAAGTTAGGATCCAGTTCAAGTACCTGGCGGTACTTCATTTCTGCTTCGTCCCATCGAGCCAAGTTGCCGGCGACGAAACCGAGATTGATATGCGCCTGGATAAACTGCGGATCAATTGCCAGGGCCTGCCGGAATTCAATCTCAGCCTCGGCAAATCGTCCCAATTCACAAAGCAGCGCACCCAGGGTATCGTGAGTAAGGGCAGGGGCCGGGCTGGTTTTCAACAGGCGGCGATAGCATTGCACGGCATCTTCGCGGCGACCAAGGTTTTGAAAAGCGATGGCTAGATCGTTTAGGGAGTCCGGGTCGTTCGGTGATATTTTTGTGACACGGGAAAGCGGTTCGATTGCATCTTCCAGCTTGCCGGACTTCAACAATGCCTTGCCCAATGCCTTCCATCCAAATACGTGTTCCGGGTGCTGCTTGGTCGCGTCTCGTGCGGCGATTTCCAGCAAATCATGGTGTCCATTGATAGCGGCATCTTTTTCTGCTGAACGCGAGGTGGAATGCGATTAGGTTTATGGTTCATGCGTATGTCCTCGTTGATCTTTAGGCCCTGTTAGCATTCAATTTGGGAGTGCGAGGGTGCAATCCTTCGCAAGCCGCGCGCCTTACCACCACGCCCTTTGGTTTGGACGCATCTCCCAAATTGAATGCTAACAGGCCCTAGGGTTCACCAATCGATTCGTCGACCGCCTTCCCGAGCGGCCACAGCAGATAGGAAATGACGGAGCGTTGCCCAACCACGATTTCGGCAGTCAATGTCATCCCTGGAAGCAGCTTGGCTTGTTCTGGCATGTTTTTTAGCTTCGACTTACCAAATGTGATCCGGCTAAGATAGAAAGCATCGGTGCCTTGCGCGAGCAGGGAAGGGTTGCCCTGGTTGTCGCGACGAAAGGCATCCTCACTAATGGTTTGGATTTTCCCGGTCAGGGTGCCATGCTTTTGGAAAGGGAAAGCATCCAGTTTCAGGCGCGCGGTATCTCCTACCTTGACATAGCCGGTATCGATGGAGTCGATTTGCACCTCGGATTCCAGCGTCGTGTCGAGTTGTACCAAGGTAAACAAAGTTTCCGCTTCACGGACCACGGAGCCTTGCGATAATTTGGCAATCTCCAGCACCACCGAGTCGGTCGGCGCCACTAGGGTTACCAGTTTATGGCGGCGATCGGCCTTGAGCAATTGCTCGGATTGGGCATCGCGATCATGTGAAGTCGCCAGCAAATCTTCCATCATTTTTTGACGCCAGGTGAGATCGAATGCCGATTTTTCCGCTTCCGACGCAGCCAATTGCCGTTTCAACTCTTGCTCGCGGTTTTTCGCCAAATCCATGTCACGTTCGACTTCCAGTCGCTTGTCGCGGGCTTCCAGCAAATGCACGCGCGCACCGAATTGCTGCGCCACCAGTTTCTCCTGCATGTTTTCGATTTCCTGCAGGGACTTGACGCGGGTCTCCAGGATTTGCTGATCATGCTTATTGGTATCGAGTGCCGCGCGCAATCCGGCGATGGTTTCATTCAGCTTTTCGATATGACTCTTCAACTCGGCTTGATCGGCTTCGGCGAAGGTCGAATCCAGTGTCGCCAGTTTTTGCCCCTTTTTCACGACCTGGCCGACTTGAACGTCGATGCTTTGAATAATGGCGGTTTCCAATGGTTGCACGACAATATCCGGCAGCGGCGTGATGATGCGCCCGTGAGCAACCACGACGCGATCTACCTTGAAAAAGGTGGCCCATATCAGGAATATCACGAGCATCGAAGCCAGTGCGTACAAGGTTGTGCGAGCCAGGCGCGGCAGCGGGCGTCGCTCAATTTCGTCGGCGTCGGGCAGGAACTCGATGACAGTGTCGTTGGAGTTCTTGTCGATCGACTCCGGTTTCACAGGTGGCTTGTTTGTTGGTTCCATAATTGTTGATAAGTTGCACAGCGTAGCAGCAATTCTTCGTGCCGGCCGCTGTCGATCAATCGGCCTTGCTGCATTACCAGTATAGTATGGGCATTGACCAGCGTGGATAGTCGATGAGAAATCATTACCACTGTGCGGCCGACTGCAATACGCGAAAGGTTGCGGATGAAGATCGCCTCGCTTTCCGGATCGAGCGCGCTGGCGGCCTCATCGAGAATCAGGATGCGTGGTTGCGACAGCAGGCAGCGGGCAATCGACAGCCGCTGCTTTTGGCCACCGCTCAGGTTGGCTGCGTTTTCCTCGAGCAAGGTATCGTAACCTTGCGGCAGGCGCTCGATGAATTCATCAGCCCCGGCAGCTTCGGCGGCCGCGACGATTTCTTCAAACGAGGCGTCCGGCTTGGTGACGGAAATGTTCTCGCGCACGGTGCCGCGAAACAGGAAATTCTCTTGCAGCACGACACCGGTCTGGCGACGCAAGTGCGACAAATCGATTTCGCGCGCATCGGTCCCATCGAAGCGAATGATTCCTTCCTGAACCGGGTAAAGACCTTGAATCAGCTTGGTCAGCGTGGTCTTGCCGGAACCGCTGCGACCAACTATGCCCACCACCGAGCCTGCGGCGATGGTAAAGCGGGCACGATCAAGGGCTGATGCAGTGGCGCCTGGATAGCGGAAGGTGACGTCTTCGAAAGTGATTTCGCCGTCCAGTTGCGGCCGCAAGCCGCCAGCGCCGACGCGACCTTCGGGAGCTCGATTCATGACTTCCGCCAGCATGCGTACCGACAATGCAGTTTCCTGATATTCATTGATCAGCGAGACAATCTGGATCAACGGCCCGACCACGCGCCCGGAAATCATCTGGAATGCAATCAATGCGCCAACCGACAGCGTTTGCGTAAACACATCTTGCGCACCGATCACGATGATGGTGACAGGCAGTAATTTTCCCAGAAAATCAGTAATCGCATTGCCGCTGATGGAGAGTTGCCCGACCCGGAAGTGCATGGTAATTGCCTGCGCCGACAATTGGTCCCAGTTACGCCGTTGCGCCGGCTCTATCGCCAGCGCCTTGACGGTGCGCATGCCATGAATGGTTTCGACCAGCATTGCTTGCCGCCTGCCTTCAGCCGAATACAGGGCATTGAGGCGTCGTTGGAATGTCGGAACAAGGGCGGCCACGATGCCGCCTATCAAGGCTGCAAATATCAGTGTGATGCTAGCGAGCTTGATCGAATAGGAAAACAGGATCGGAATGAAAATCAGGAGCGCGGTGGCGTCCAATCCGGTGAAAAATAAGCGCCCGGTCAGGAATTGCCGGATGCGTTCAAGTTGCTGCATGTGCCGCACGATGACGCCGGCAGTGGTGGTTTCAAAGTAATCGATAGGCAGCGAAAGCAAATGGCCGAAAGTGCGGCGCGTTAGTCGCATATCGATTTTGTTGGTGGCGGACAAAGCCAGGTATTGGCGCAGAAAGCCGAATATCGCATCGAAAATCAAGGCAATGACAATGCCAACCGCCAACACCCAAAGAGTCGACGCACTTTGGTGGACCAATACCTTGTCGATCACCAATTGGAAAAAGATCGGCGAGGCTAGCGCCAGGATGTGTAACATTATGGCGGCAATGGCAATATCGCGAAACGCTGTTTTCTGTTTCAGGATTTCGGGAATGAACCAGCGCAATCCGAACGGCTGGTTGGGATCGGCAATCGAATGCTGGCGTTTCAGGAAAACTACATCGCCTTCCCAGCGGTCGAAGAATTGTTCGCGGGTTATCAATTCAACGCCGCCGACCTCGGCCAAAGGATCGAGTACCGCGATGCGGTCACCGTGCTCGGCGCGGGCGCCGACAATAATGACGCTATGGCCGTCCTTCAGTCTGGCAAGTATCGGAAAAACACCGCCTTGTGCAAACAGCGCATCCCAGGACAGTTTGTCGAATTTGGCTTTGAGACCGATTTCAGTCGCGATGCGCAACAACATGGAAGGCGAAGGCTCTTCGTCAGCCAGCGCATTGTCATGAATGATGCGTTCCGGGTTGACTTGAATGCCATGATGTTGCGCGATCGCAGTCAGGCACTGAATGGCGGAATGTTGGTAGGGTACGGACATTGGCTATAATTCGAATAGGAATTGCGTGCAAACGCATGAGTATGCACATGAATAAGCGCATGAGTCGGCGTTCATTGCGCGGCCGCCATCGGCAAGTTGCGTTTTTCGCGCACGAGATGATTGACCATTGCACCGAATTCGGCGACGAATTTATGCGTATTCATGGCAGAACTGAGCGTCTTGGCGGTTTGCAATTTTTCCTTGCAATGCTCTTGTAACCGGTTGTCATTGGCAAAAGCGATCGCTTTTTCTTCATAGGTATCGGCGCTATGCGTAATCAACTGTTCCAGGCCGACTGATCGCAATAAACTGCCGGCCATGCGTGAGACATAACTGCTGCCGGACAGCGTCACGATCGGCAAACCGGCCCACAGGGCATCGTTGGCTGTCGTGCCCGCATTATAAGGGAAGGTATCAAGGAAAAGATGCGCCGTGCCGAAGCGGGAAAGATAATCTTCCGGCGCTACCCGGCCGGCAAAATACAATCTGTCGGCGTCGATTCCGTGCGCCTGCGCCGCTGATAACATGTTCGCTTCCGCCCATTGATTGTCGCGCAATAGCCACAGAATGCTTTCCGGCACCCGGCGCAATATCCGCATCCATGATTCGAACATTTCCGGCGTAATCTTGTAGTTATTATTGAATGCGCAAAATATGAATTTACCGGCAGGCAAACCATATTTCTCCGGATCGTTGACGATTGCTCGCGTGCGGGTGTCGTCGCTGACTTGAAAACTATCAGGCAGGTAGATCGGTTGCTCGGTAAAAAATGGCGCAAGTTCATTTGGAAAAATGAATTGGTCCGCGATCACATAGTCGACATACGGAATAGCCGAAGTTCCGGGATAGCCGAGGTAAGCAATTTGCCTCGGTGCCGCGCCATGCGCAACAATGTTGGGGCGCGCCCCCGCAGTCAAGCCTTGAAGATCGATCAATACGTCGATTTCATGCTGCTGAATCAAACTTGCGGCTGCTTCGTCGGTAAGGGCGGAAATTTCGATGAAATGATCGAAAGCATCGACCACCCGTTTGCGGAACGATGTGTCTTCGCTACGGCTCCAGCCAAATCCAAATACTTCAAATTGACTGCGATCGAGTAATTCGAACAAGCGCACAGTCAGCAAGGAAACCGCATGCAGGCAAAAATCCCCCGACAAGAAACCGATCTTGATTTTGTTGTGATGATAATCGTGCTCATGGGAAACTAATCGGGGAGTCGGGCGTACATTCTTGGTGACGAAAGAGCGGGCGGTTTTCAGCAAACGCAACGGGTCATCGGTCAGCCCTAGGATCGCCAGCGGCGAGGCGGCGTCCCACATGGTTTCGGTAGTAATGCCCGGCAGCTTGCGCATGATCGGCCATTTGCATTGCTTTTGCCGCAGGTGCAGCAAGTGATACAAGGCATCGCTTTGAGTCGGGTCGATGGCAAGGCTGCGGCGCAGCATTTCCTCGGCGTCCTCATACTGGTGAAACTTGTCGTAAAGCCTGCCCAGCCCATTCAAAAACAGTTTGTGCGAGTCGTTTTGCTCAACCGATTTCAGGCTCTCCTGTTCCAGCGAGGATTTCCATTGATCGATTGCCGCCTGGAATCGCCCCTGCTTCTCCAGTTGCACGCCCAAATTGTAATTCGCTTGGTGAAAGTCTTTTTTCAAACAGACCGCTTGTCGATAGGCGGTTTCGGCTTCCGACTGGCTGCCCGTATCCGCCAACAGCACACCCAAATTGAAGTAGGCGGCGTATTCCAGTGCTGGATCCGGCTTTTTCAACCAGGCGCGATACAGTTCAATCGCGCCCAGGCGGTTGCCGGAAGCGATCAATGCTTCTGCTGCAGAAATGAGTTTGAACAAGCCCAATTGGCCGGTTGCGGCCAGGTCGAGCAATTGCGCATGCGAAAGAGTTCCGACCTCAGGAATCATGTTTTATAAAATCTCGATGTTGAATATTCGACTTACGGGGCAGGTTCGATAGTAATTTCCGAGTACAGTCTACAATCCTAATTTCGCTAATGCAATAAATGCATCGTGGTCTTTAGAGGATAGATTTCTGTACGCTATCTTTATACAGCATCGGAGCGTTCCGGGGATGCGCGGAATAGATGGGCTTTTGCTTGTCAATAAAGCCGAAGCAATACAGACTAACGACAATTTTGCTGCTAGCTGCGCTCATTTCCCGGGCGCCGCCAAGAAACCGCTGGTTCCGATTCCGGGCGAGCCGTTGCGATTCAACAAATCTGTCTGGGCGATAATTTCATTGGATCTCGGTGTTGGATTACCGTTAGCGTCGAACTGGTTCAATACATTGGCGATATTGTTGACTTTCGTCGCGACCGCCAAAAGGTCGGTTGCCCTGGTGCTATCCGACAAGCTGGAATTTCCCGCGCTCATCGGAGTGGAAACGGCAGTTTGTACCTCGAACGACGCCATCGCATGGACCAGC
>Ga0302309_10002434_pt1 | contig 15492 bp, 12 predicted proteins | sample III_Palsa_N1_1_FD_200453 | JGI IMG/M metagenome (GOLD analysis project Ga0302309, IMG submission 200453) | Peat permafrost microbial communities from Stordalen Mire near Abisko, Sweden - III_Palsa_N1_1 | ecosystem: Environmental > Terrestrial > Soil > Palsa > Peat permafrost | place: Sweden... | reverse complement strand
CTTTGCAACCCACTCCCGGAGAGGTGTCTGAGTGGTCGAAAGAGCACGCCTGGAAAGTGTGTATACGCCAAAAGTGTATCGAGGGTTCGAATCCCTCCCTCTCCGCATGATGAGATTGAATAAAAATCTTTAGAGGGCTGCTCCAAAACGAGCAGCCCTTTTTGTTTGAGGCCCAATACGTTATGGTCAAAGGCAGTATTGATACAAGGTGTTCTAAACATACCATCTCGAAAGGTGAGTCCTTCTTTGAACACCGCGTTTATAATAGCGTGTTGTTGATTTAATGAAGAATCCTCAAAAACCTTTGGCAGATTAAGCGTATGAGGTAAAACAAGCAACTCCTGATTGATAAAATCTTCAAGATCTGTTTCCAGATAACTCATTTGATCTTCCAATTTTGCTTTTTCTGCTGATAACTCGTCAAGGCCAAGCCCTGCGGGTTTTGTAAAAAAAATCTTCCTCTCATTCTTTCATCGGCTGCCGCTATCGCGGCGGGTGTTGGAGAGCGTATTTTTTTTCCAAAAGCCTTGCCGTTATGCCCGGCTTTTTCAGGTGCGGTGCTTAATAAAAAGCCAGCGAGCGCTATGCGAGCTGACCTAAAAAACAAAGCATAAAAAAGCACCATGAAAACAGCAAACGAAAGAGGCCCACCTTAGAAACCGCAGAGCGACAAACCGCAGACCTATCACCCGCATAATAAAATGAATAAAAAATATTAAAAAATACAATCATGGAAACTAAAGTAAAAGATAACAGCAAAGCTGTTGATAACGCTAAAACTGATAAAATAACCGCATTTGTAAACGGCAATCCTGTAAATAAAGAAAGTAAGGAAGTGGCAAAGCCACAGCCCGAAGCGGAACAGGCAAAGGAACAAGCGGAGGCAGTAAAAGCCGGGGAAACTAAACCGCAGGCAGAGCAAGGTAAAGAAACCGAAGCACCAAAGGCACAGGTTAATGAACAACCAAAAGCAGAAGAAGCAAAAGCCGAACCTAAAGCAGAGTCGAAGCCCCAACCTTTAAAAACCGCTTTAAATTTAGAGGAAACTTTAAAGTTAGTAGCAGAGTTGAACCGCCGTAAAATTCAAAGGGATAAGTTAATGGAAACCATTGATAATTTGGAAGCTTTTGAAATCGACATTAAAGAGGATGCGGACGAAACAGACGGCAATATCTATCAGGGTTGCGTTTTGACCATTGAAGACGATAATCGCAGGAAGTTTACCACCAAAAACCCGGTGATCATCTGGACGGTAGCACAGCAGGTAAACAGCATGTGCGTAAACAAACTGTCAGAAATAGAGGCGGGTATCATCATTCCTCAATAATTAATTAAATGGAAACGCCCCCTGTTCCCAAAACACTAACAGGGGGCGTTATTTAAGACTTTCCTAATCTTAAAATCTACGACAATGTTAGAATTATTTATTGAATTAACCAACCAACTTTTTTGGGATGGTTACGCCCACCAGTTGGCGAAAGAAAACCCCGCAGGGTTTCAGATGGAATTAGCAGAATTTATGAACTCCTATAATAGCTAAGGCGATGAAAGACACCATTTTTCTATTTATCAAAGTGGTTATCCAAACCAAGCACCAACATATACAGGATGCAATGAAAGAACTGGAAACCCAAACCCGATATACCATTGGCAGCACCGCTAATGTGGAAGTATTGGAAACAGAGATTATCGAATTAAATAAGGACGCATTAAACAAAAACGGTCATGGCAGACAACATCAATTATAATGAGCAAACAGGCAAACACAGCTTTTTCAGCGTAAAGGAAAAAGCGTGGCATAATTTAGGGCAGATCATAAGCGACTACCCGACGAGCGCAGAAGCGATCAAACACGCAGGGCTAAACTACCACGTAGAAAAACGCCCGCTATTTACATATGATACCGAGAACAATACAGGCGACCCCGACACGGATATTATTATCCCTGAAATAGAAGTGCCGAACTTTTACGCCACCATCCGCACCGATACGGAAGAGGTGTTAGGCGTAGTCGGTAATGATTACGAGGTGGTACAGAATGTGAACGCCTTTGATTTTTTTGATGCAATTGTGGGCGGTAAAGACGGCATTTTATACGAAACCGCAGGGGCATTAGGTAAAGGTAAGCGCATTTTTATTACGGCAAAGCTGCCTGATTATATACGTATCGGCAGGGACGATTTAATAGAACAGTATTTATTTTTAACTACCTCGCACGATGGTTACGGTAGCATTACCGCAGCATTTACACCCATAAGGATAGTTTGCCAAAACACGCTTAATGCTGCCCTAAATAATCATAGCCATTCTATAAAAATACGGCATACTGCCAGTGCGGTGGATAGGTTGAAACAGGCACACCAATTATTAGGGGTAACGAACCTGTTAGCCAATGAATTAGAGGAAGTGTTTAATAACTGGTCAAAAATACGCATCACCGACAACGCTGTTAAACGCTTGATACAGGTAGCAATGGCGCCGAATAAAGAAGTGTTGCAAAATCTGCAAAACGGCAAGTTAGACGAACTATCCACCAATTATAATAACATGGTGTGTAGTGTAATGGAGTATGCTTTGACCAACCCGACCCAACAGGAAGTAACCACCAAAGGTACTTTGTTTGGGGCTTATAATGCGGTTACGGGTTACTTTCAAAATGTTCGCAATTACAAGGACGATGAAAGCAAATTTAAATCCATCATGTACGGCACAGGCTTGCAAAGAAGCCAAACCGCATTTGACCTATGCAAAGAGTTTTCAAAGCATGGTATTGAGGCATTAAATTAATCACACAGGGCAATCTTAGCGGATTGCCCTTAAAACTTAAAAGCATGAAAACTATAAATCAATTAACAAATATGGATAAAGCCAAGTTGCTGCATGAGCTTTTCCCCGATGAAATACCAATATTATTAGAAGATATACAATCCGTTTACGCCCATTTTAAAGCTAATAGAGATGCTTACGCCAAGACATGGGACTTTGGGTTATTGACTTTTGATATGTGGTTAAACCTCGCAGAACAAGCCGATAAGCTAATCAATAAGCATCGCACCAATATGGTAAGAAGCAGTAAGGTGTTTTCAGAGCAGTTGTTTCATTCCTTTGACTATACTGTCCTATTTGTAAATGACCGCATTGTTAAATATGCAGAGGGCAAAAGTGAGAATAGTAAATTTAAACTGGCGGTAGTTTTATTGTTTACTGCTTAAGCTCTTCTAAAATTTAAAAATAGCCTTGTGTTTGAAACACAGGGCTATTTTTTTGAAAAATTTTCCTATGTAACGTTTGATTACATGCGGTTATGATCATATAATATCTTAAAAGCATTAAGATATCTGCATAAAAAAATATTTACTAATCTTAATAAAGAGGGTGCTTTTTTTATGTACCCCAACTTGACTATATTTACCTTTATTATCCTTTGCTTTGCAAATCCAAACCCGCCTGGATAATATCACGGTTAATTTTTATATGAATATAGTCCAAATTGAAATTAGTGTTAACGATCTTATTAAATCATTCGATGAGGCGACTTTTATTTATGATTTCCTTTTAGCTTACGATACTCCAAAGTCTATTATCAAAAGGTTAAAAGATGGAGGTTTAAATCTTTCAAAAGATGATAATGAGATATTATGGAAAAAGAAAATCTTATTTAAGGTTAATAAGGATGCTGATTTACACCTTGAGATAGATAGGTTAAAGTCAGAACCTGCAGTCATTTCACACTTACCCAGATTTATAATTACAACAGACTATGACAAACTACTTGCTATAGATACCAAAAATCAAGATAGTTTAGATATCCCCTTTTTTGAACTGGACAGACATTACGCTTTTTTCCTGCCTTTAGCGGGAATGGAAAAGGCTCAATTTAAAATTGAAAACCCTGCTGATGTTAAAGCTGCCGAAAAAATGGCAAAGCTTTATGATGAGATTAAAAAAGACAACCCGACCAATACAGCCGAAGATGTTCACGGTTTAAACGTCTTCTTGTCTCGGCTTTTGTTTTGTTTTTTTGCGGAGGATACTGAAATTTTCGACAAAAATATATTTACAAACGCTATTAAATCACATACCCAAAATGATGGTAGTGATTTGAAAAATTACTTGGAAAGACTTTTTAAAGTTTTGAATACTGATTATCCTATTCGCAGTAATCTGCCTGAACATTTAAGTGTTTTTCAGTACGTTAACGGGGGTTTGTTTAGGGAAGACTACACCATACCGCAGTTTACTTACAAATCACGTAACGCAATCATTGAATGCGGTGAATTAAATTGGAAGGATATTAATCCGGATATATTTGGTTCAATGATCCAAGCGGTAGTGACACCTGAACATCGCGGAGGCTTAGGTATGCACTATACTTCCGTTCCTAATATCATGAAAGTAATAGAGCCATTGTTTTTAAATGAGCTTTATCAGGAATTTGAAAACAACAAAAATCAACCGCAAAAACTCGATAATTTATTATTGCGACTATCTAAATTAAAAATATTTGACCCCGCCTGCGGTAGTGGCAATTTTTTAATTATTGCCTATAAAGAATTGCGTTTCTTAGAAATTAAAATTATCCAAAGGCTTGAGCAATTACAACAAGCGGTAACGGGTTTTGAGGAAAAACAGTTGGCACTGATACCCAAAGCACAGCAAAGCCTTGCGGCCATGTATCAGCGCAAGCTGTTTTCAAATATTCAGCTAACTCAATTCTATGGAATTGAATTGGATGATTTCGCTCATGAAGTTGCGATGCTTTCCTTATGGTTGGCACAGCACCAGATGAACATGAAATTTAAAGAAGAATTTGGCCAGAGCAACCCTACCTTACCATTAAAAGACGGTGGAAATATTACGCATGGCAATGCTACCTTAGTAAATTGGGAAACTATTTGTCCGAAAAAACAAGGTGATGAAATATATATTTTAGGAAACCCTCCTTATTTGGGAAGTAGCATGCAATCGCCAATACAGAAATCTGATTTAGCATTAGTATGTAAAGGGTTCGAGAATTATAAAAACTTGGATTATATCGCTTGTTGGTTTGTGAAAGGAGCAAATTACATTTCAAATTTCAATGCTCAATTTTCGTTCGTATCAACAAATTCGATTTGCCAAGGTGAGCAAGTCGGTTTATTATGGCCTTATATATTTAGTAAGAATTTAGAAATAGTCTTTGCACATAACTCCTTTAAATGGACAAATAATGCCAAAGCAAACGCAGCGGTTATTGTATCAATAATTGGAGTTGGTAATCAGTCAAATAAACCTAAAAAGCTTTATAGTTCAGGAATATCGAAAATAGTAGATAACATAAATCCGTATCTTACTCCAGGTAAAAACATTGTTTTACCGAGAAGAGCTAATTCTATAAGTAAGCTTCCATCCATGCTTTATGGAAATAAACCGACAGATGGGGGAAACTTGATATTAGATAGAATTGAAAGAGACAAAATACTAAGCCTATATCCATCAGCCCAAAAACTTGTAAAAAAGTTTACAAGTGGTAGCGACTACCTAAATAATGTTGAAAGGTGGTGTTTATGGATAGAAGATAAAGATGTATTGGAATCCGAAAATATTCCGCCAATACGTAAAAGATTAGCGGATGTAAAAGAATTTCGCCTAAAAAGCGATGCAGAATCGACTGTAGAATATTCAATATACCCTAACCGATTTAGGCAAATTACCTACAGGGAAACACCATCTATAATAATACCGTTGACATCATCAGAGAGAAGGAAATATATTCCTTTCGGTTTTTTGACAGGAGATACTGTTGTATCTAATTCAGCAAGTGTAATTTATAATGCTGAACCCTGGGTTTTTGGGTTGATCTCTTCAAGAATGCACATGGCATGGGTGAGAACTGTAGCAGGAAGGCTTAAATCAGATTATAGGTACTCATCAGCATTATGTTACAACAATTTCCCACTGCCTTTGCTTTCTGATGTCCAAAAAAAGGATCTGGAAAAGCATGTATTTCGCGTCTTAGATGCAAGAGAGACAAATAGTGAAAAGACCTTATCTCAGTTATATGATCCAATTAAAATGCCACATGAATTGATGGAGGCGCACCATCAATTGGATTTAGCTGTAGAAAGATGCTATCGAAGTAAGGATTTCGAAAGCGATGAGGAACGAATCGGCTATCTATTTAAGCTTTATGAACAAATGGTAACTGAAGAAAACACAAAGGGAACTCTATTTAATGTAGAGAGAAAAACAAAGACTAAAAAATAAAAATATGCCCGATATCGTACACGTTACCTACGCTCAAACTGGGCAAAGTTCAAAAATCAATCCATTTGGTATGCGAGAAATGCAGGAAAAGGCATATCAAGCGCGTGATGCACAATATTTGTTATTAAAGGCCCCCCCAGCTTCTGGCAAGTCCCGTGCGTTGATGTTTATAGCATTGGATAAATTAATTCATCAAAATATAAAAAAGGTTATCGTTGCCGTACCTGAACGTTCAATTGGTTCTTCCTTCCGTTCGACTAATTTAACAGAACACGGCTTTTTTGCCGATTGGCAGATTAATGATGCCCATAACCTATGTACGCCCGGAAATGACGGCAGTAAAAGTAAAGTACAAGCTTTTAAAAACTTTTTAGCTAACAACGAAAAAGTTTTGATTTGTACCCATGCCACTCTAAGATTCGCTGTGGATGAATTGGAAGAATCGCAATTCAATAACACCCTTATAGCGATAGATGAATTTCATCATGTTTCAGCGGATGCAGATAGCAGATTGGGGGAACACTTGCGTGCCATCATGCAAAAATCAAGTGCCCATATCATTGCAATGACCGGTTCATATTTTAGAGGTGATAGCGTACCTGTTTTATTGCCGGAGGATGAATCAAAATTCACTAAAGTAACCTATAATTATTACGAACAGCTTAATGGTTATACTTATCTCAAATCGTTAGGAATAGGCTATCATTTTTATCAAGGTAGGTACACAACGGCAATTCTGGAAATTTTAGATACCGATAAAAAGACCATACTGCACATACCAAATGTTAATTCCGGTGAATCTACAAAGGAAAAAGAAAAAGAAGTTGGGTTTATCATAGATGCTATTGGCGATATTACACATCAAGACAGCGAAACAGGTGTTATATATGTCAAACGCAATTTCGACGGAAAAGTAATAAAGGTCGCCGATTTAGTAAACGATAATCAAAAAGAAAGGGAAAAGATTTCTAATTATCTGCGCAATATGTCTGCGTTGGATGATATGGATCTAATTATAGCTCTGGGCATGGCTAAAGAGGGCTTCGATTGGCCATATTGTGAAAACGCCTTAACCGTTGGCTATCGTGGATCATTAACAGAAATCATACAGATTATTGGACGCTGCACACGTGATAGTAGCAATAAATCTCATGCTCAATTTACAAATCTTATTGCCGAGCCAGATGCACAGAGGGAGGACGTTCAACTTTCGGTTAATAACATGCTAAAGGCGATCACGGCTTCATTGTTGATGGAACAGGTATTGGCCCCTAATTTCAAATTTAAAACCAAGCTAAACGATGAAGACCAACCTAAACCCGGTGAAATGAAAATTTGGGGTTTAAAGGAGCCCAGTTCAAAACGTGTTAAGGATATTATTGAATCTGATTTGAACGATCTTAAAGCCACGATTTTACAGGATAATACAATGCTTAAAGCCATGCCGGGCAACTTAGACCCGGAGGTTATTAATAAAGTTTTAATCCCCAAGATAATCCAGATTAAATATCCTGATTTAAACGAGGACGAAGTTGAAGAATTACGACAGCATGTAGTTGCTGATTCTGTTATAAAAAATGGAGAAATAAAAACGGTTGGTGATAAGCGGTTTTTGATCATGGCCAACAAATTTGTCGACATAGACCAATTGCATATAGATTTAATTGATCAGGTCAATCCTTTCCAAAAGGCATTTGAAGTTTTATCAAAATCTGTAACTACCCACGTGCTCAAGCTAATTCAGGAAAGTATTGATTCTACAAGGATACAAGTAACAAATGAGGAAGCAATTCTATTGTGGCCTAAAATCAAGGACTTTAGGGCTACACATGGCCGGGAGCCAAATATTGGATCTCTTGATTCACTGGAAAAAAGAATGGCGGAAGTAATAATTTACCTAAAGGCAGAAAAGCGTAAACAATCAAATGGCAATTAAAGGTTCTTTAGATGATATTTTCAATGATGATCCTTTTGGTTTATTAGATATTAAACCAGCCGGGACACAGGCCAGAAACGCAGATCAACGTTTGGTTTCTTCCTTTGAGGAAATTAATTCCTTTTATGAAAAAAACAACCGTGAGCCTACTTCAGGCAACGGTATACAGGAACATCAACTAAAGTCAAGATTAAGTGGTATCCGGTCAGATCAACAAAAAATTGAAATGCTCAAGCCTCATGACCGATTTAATTTATTAGAAATCGTACAAAAGCCCATCAAAAGCATTGACGATATATGGGACGATGACGATTTTGGATTGCTGGAAACGAGTGCTGACAGTATTTACGATCTTAAACATGTTTCTAAAGAAACAACAATGCCTGATTATGTTGCTTCCCGGAAGCCGTGTTTAGACTTCGAAGATTTTGAGCACTTATTTATTGCCTGTCACCAGGATTTGAGTGCTAAAAGAAGGAAACTTTACCCCTTCAAAAATGAGCAGCAAATAGACAAGGGATATTTTTTTGTTCTTAAAGGTATTTTACTTTATGTAGCCGAAGTATCTGAAAAGGAAAAAACAGGCGGCAAGGTCAATGCCCGTTTAAGGTGCATATTTGAAAATGGAACTGAATCCGATATGCTACTCCGTTCACTTGCAGCAGAATTATACAAAAATGGCCGACGCGTCACAGAAAAGGCTGAAAAGTTGCTGGATAACTTCAACAGTATTTCTGGAGAGGACAAAGAATCAGGGTATATTTATGTATTGCGTTCACTTAGTGAAAACCCCGAAATAAAAGCAACAAAAAATTTATTTAAAATAGGGTATTCTACGACAGCAGTTGAAGAAAGGGTCAAGAATGCACATTTGGAAGCTACTTATCTATTTGCGCCTGTTAATATAGTATCTGTTTTCAAAGGGTATAATATGAACACACAAAAACTTGAATTATTACTACATACTTTTTTTGGCAGCTCTTGTCTAAACATTGACATATTTGATAAAGATTCCAAAAGATTTACCCCGCGAGAATGGTTCATAGCTCCAATTGACATAATTGAACAAGCTGTAGAATTTATCATTAATGGTGAAATCGTTAATTTTAAATATGAGCCTAATACCCAAATAATTGTAAATAAATAATAATGATATGTTGGACCTTGATAAAAACAAAGTATTCATTGGAGAGAGCGACAGACTGCCACAATGGGAAAAAAACGCGCTTAATAAAATCAGGGTATTATTAAAGAACTACCTTGAATTGGACAATGTAAGTTTGTTGTTTGGGGCAGGATCATCCATACATTTGGGCAGCATTTCTATAGCGAATATTCCCAAAGTGTTTGAGGATGACCTAAGAAAGATTATAAATCATACTACTGGCTCTGATATTGAGCAAGCATATCAGGAGTTCATACAAATTATTAAGGAGTTACAAAACTCGCAGGACGTAACAAGAATATCGGATGATCCGGAAAGCCCGATTAAGTATCAGGTTGAAGGGTTGCTAAATTATTTAAATGCATTGCAGTTTGTTTCAGACCAAAATCCGAAATTGTGTTCTTTAGAGTACTTAGATGAAATAATCAATTCCATAAAGAAAACTTTATTTGAATTATGTGACCTGGATAAATTGAGTGTTACCAAATCTGAAAATAAATATAATTACCACGAAAGACTTGTAAAAAAGGTTTTACAGCGACCACTCAATCTTAAAAGGGCTAATATTTTTACTACCAATTATGATTTAGCTTTTGAAAATGCTTTTGATAACCTCGGTGTTAATTATATTGACGGATTTTCGGGATTTCAAAACAGGACGTTCAAACCTGAAACCTATGACTATGACATTTATTACCCCGGCTCTACTACGCAAGGAAAGGTAAGTCGGATAGAAAAAGTAATAAGATATTACAAAATGCACGGCTCTTTAACATGGGTTAAGACACCTGCTTCGCCAGCAAATATCTATGGGATTAAAGAATATCCGATTGATTTAATAAGGAAATTAAAAGATGAACCTAATCAAACATTAATTGGGGATATTATGATTTATCCTTCAGCGACAAAAAAATCATATACCCTTGATTTTCCATATTCTGAATTATTTCGGCAATTCGCTTCGGCCATAACGCAATCTCAATCAGTATTATTTACATACGGGTATTCTTTTTCGGATGACCATATAAATGATATTATTTTTCAGGCTTTGTCAATCCCATCTTTTACCCTTATTATAATTGATTACTTAGGCACTAAAAATTTAAACATAAACAAACTTAGGGAACTTAATGATCCAAGAATAATCATTTTAGAAGGTTCTCAACTGGGTGATTTTCTCTATTTTACCCAATATGTAATGCCGGATTTAGTCGAATTAAATACCGATGAACTGGTTGCAGCTACAATGAATAAGATTTATAGTTCCGGAGATGAGAAAACGGTTGGAGGTGAAGAAACACAAACTGAAGACAATGCTATAGTAGTGGCTGGCCAAGCTATAGAGGCTGTTCAAGAAACCCCTCCGCCTGTAGATTTGCCTAACGATGATGACTTACCTTTTTAATGAAATAAAATGTCAGAAAGAAAAATTGGGAAGGTAATATCTGTAGATAGCTTTCGCGTGATTATACAGCTTGAAGATGACTTAAAAAGTTTGTATAAAAGCGGATTTCATGATATTTACGAAATTGCTCGAATAAATTCTTATGTTATAATTCCTGTAGGCGCAGATCGTATAGTGGCGATTGTAACAAGGATTAAAATTCAAGAAGAATCGGAAATTGATCGAAGTAAAGGCTCAATAACGTTGCCAAAAGCTGAACGTTATTTGGTGGCTTCAATGATTGGCACGATCGAAAGTGGAAACTTGGAAACTGGTGGCAAATATCTTCAAGGCGTTTATAATTATCCAATTTTAGACAACCCTGTTTGGTATGTGGTTAAAGAGGATCTTGATATGATTTTCGACCAACAAGATAAAGAAACTTTAAATTACACAGAAGACTATTTTCTACCAATTGGAACTTCACCAGCATTTACTGATTATAAGATAAAAATAAATCCCGATAAACTTTTTGGTAAGCACGTAGCAATATTAGGAAATACAGGTTCAGGAAAATCATGTACAGTCGCTTCTTTAATACAGAGTTTGTTTAATTATGACTATGATGGTAAGTCTTTACAAAGTGCGCACTTCATAATTTTTGACACGAATGGTGAATATAAAAAGGCATTTGTTGGACATGAAATAAAAGGCAGTACAGAACAAGAAAATGAAAAAATAATCTATTCGAAAAAAGATTTAGTAAATCCATTTCATATAGACCAGGCAGGCATGAAAGTTCCTTATTGGTTTATGAATTATGATGATCTGGATTACTTATTTCAGCCGAGCCCATTGACCCAAACACCTGTATTTAAAAATGCAATCGGATTAGCAAAAGAAGGACAATCTGATGAAATAGGCAGCTCCATACCCAAATCCTATGAAAGATTTATAGCTAAAATAGGTGATTCGGATGATCTTTTTATGCAAAAAAATCATAAGATTAATAACGCTTGGGCATTTAACCCTCAAAACGAAATAATTTTATTCTCTAATGAAATCACGGCGGATTACGATTCTATCAAGCAACTTGTTAAACAATTAGGTGAAGCGCGTGACAGAGTTACTGAAATGAAGTTACAAGAGGCCCTTAGAGTAGCATTTTACGAATATTTAAATAGCAAAGAGGAAAGTAAAATCAAATCAAGTAATTCAATTGATTTGCCTAAATATTTCAATTTTAATGAGCTGATTTCAAAATATATAGAAGATTCTATAGAACAAAGTGAAGGTTCGTCCCAAAAACTACGTGAGAATATTTCAACATTAAAACTACGACTTCACTCGTATTTAACAGATGAAAGAATAGGTAATCCCTTATTATTAAATCAAAAAGAAGACATAAAAGATGGCTTGGCTAAATTCCTCGCATTTATTTTAGGGAACTTTTCAAAAATCTACCACGAAGCTGACATAGATATTTTTACAAAATATTATAGCAAGCAATGTGACAATGAAACTATTGGTAAAGTTACAAAGGATAAAGTAAATCAAATCACCATAATTGATATGTCTTTATTGCCATATGAGGTATTGGAAACTATAACTGGCTTAGTTGGCCGATTAATATTAGAGTTTGTATCGCGATTTGACACTAACCGGGGTAAGGTGCCAATTGTGATGGTTTTAGAAGAAGCGCAAAATTATATACCTGAAAAGGATAAAGGCGACAGAGTTTCAATTTCAAAAAAAATGTTTGAAAGAATTGCAAGAGAGGGAAGAAAATACGGAATTTCACTATTGGTTTCAAGCCAAAGACCGTCAGAATTATCGAAGACAGTTCTTTCTCAGTGTAATTCTTTTATTATTCACAGGTTGCAAAATCCAGAAGATCAAAAATATGTTAGGCAATTGGTTTCAGCAGCGAATGAGGATATTTTACAACAATTACCCATTTTGCCTCAACAACATGCAATAATTATGGGCGATGCAGTGCGTACGCCAGTACAAGTTAAAATAAACAATGCTGATCCAAGACCAAATAGTGATAATCCTGAATTCGTTAATAATTGGTTAAAAGAGTACGACCCAGAGTTTCCTAACTATGAAGAAATAACCGAAAAATGGAAGAATGGGAACAGCATATTTGAAAATGTAGAACCTGGAAAAGCCATTTTAGCAAATGAGTTACCCGCCCTCGATACAGAAATTCAAGAATCAACATCCCTTGATGAAGATGACCTACCTTTTTAACCTGCTGTTCCGGTAATTAGACGTAGTTGTGAATTTATCTTGTCAGTGATAAGGTGCGGATACTCTTCTTCAAATTTTACCTTAACATCCTTATCTTTTACATTCAATGCGGATGATAAATAGTTGAGCCTACGCTTATTCATTTCGATAAGTTCAGCCCAGGTCATTACATAAACCTCAATATCACGTTCCGTTTTTTTATCATACAAAAAAGGTTTTTCAAAGCGTTCTCTTATTGTTTACCGCATAACTATATTAAATAGCAGATAGCCTTGTGTTTAAAAACACAGGGCTATTTTTTTGAAAAATTTTCCTGTTTAGGTTTGATTAGTGATAGTTAGAACCAGCTTATATTTGGTAATATGACTTATGCTACTGTGAGGAACTAACTAATGAGTATTAAATATCTTCCGGATTATCTATTTCCGCGCTATTGAATAGGTTAAGCTGCTCCAGTTTAGGAATGGCACCATATTTACCTGCACTATAATCTTTGTCAAATGACGCATCATTACGTATTGACGCATCTTTTATGTATAGGCTATTTATACTTGTTGCACCAGTTTCGTCTCTTTCAGCAAATATCATTTGATCTCTCCTCAAAGTTTTTTTTAGTAAAGAGGTATTATGACAGGTACAAATCAGTTGTGCTCCATTTGGATTATTATCCTTTGAATTGAAAAGACCAACGATCATTTTTAATAAATGCTCGTGAAAGCGGGAATCCAGTTCATCAATCCATAATATTTTTCTTTCTATTAAAGCTTCTAAAATAACTCCCAACAAAGCAATATATTTTTGAGTACCCAGTGATTCATCTTTAACAAGATCAAACAAGGTAGTTTCAAGAAATTTTTTCTGATCATCAAAAACTTTATGAGATGTTTTTAAATGAAAATTTTCATCTGCGGCAAACATAAAAGACACAAAACTTTCCGAAAGCCCACTTTTTGCTGCCTTTTCTTTGATTGCCGCTTCGATACCTAAAAAGCCTAAATCTGATCTTCTAATAATATCATGTATTCTTTCTCGATACGCCGGATTCTTAAGCAGGTTACCTGTATGGTTGATCAGGCTTTCATTATCACCATCAAATAACACCAATGAATTTGAAAACCAATTAGAAATAGTTAGCCCGAGCGTAACATTGAATTGTGCCAACACTGAAATAAATAATGAATTGGGCCTAATTAACTCCCGCAATACATCAATCTTATTTTTCGGTTCATTAAGTAAACGCTTATCAACATCCAAAGTCTTATTACGTCGTTCAAAAAGCTGTTCCTCTTTTCGCTTATCGACTATGTAAAGCCATTCGTGATGAATTTCTTTTCGACTGATAATAAATCCATAACGATACCTTATTTCTTTAACGATAAAGATCGCTTCAAAAGAGCTTGGGTAATTTAAGCGGCTTTTAGTCAAACGAAAGGGTTGTACAGGAATTTCGTCATTCGCCAGGCTTTCTTTTGAGGATGTTAATACAAATTGCTGCATAAACCTAAAAGCTTTCAATAGGTTACTTTTTCCAGTAGCATTTGCACCATATACCACCCCGCATTTAACCAACTTTAAATCCCGTAAATAGATGGGGTAAAAAATATTACCGGGGTTTTCTTTAATAGTACCTGCATCCAGCCGAAGCCGTGTGTTGCTGCGAAAGGAAAGATAATTCTCGACCGAAAATTCTACGAGCATAATTGAATTATTAACAAAAAATCGCCTTTTTCACAGTAGAGCCAAATATATATGTTTAAATGTGGAAAAATAAAATCTTATTTTGAGAAAATTTCACAAAATCACAAAAATGTTATATTTAGCTTTGAGCATTGAAATGATTATCAAGGTGTTTACTTAAATTAAAAAGCATGGCAGATTGTGACAATTTATTTATTGAGTATAACGGGAAGATCACCCCTTCAAGTACGCAGCGGCAAAAAATGAAGACTTCCCGCAAGTCCTTAGAAACAAAAATATCTGACAAACTATATAACAAGTTTGCCGTTCGGCCAACGTTTTATACGCAGGGTTCCGACGCGCACAAGTTAAAAACCATAATTATTAAAGAAGATGGCACCTTTGATTCTGACCGCGGTGTTTATCTTCCTTGCAAACCATCAGTAAGCGGAGAAACAGTGCAGGGGTATATCTATGAGGCTGTAAAAGATCATACCCAAGATGGCGCGCAACACCGGAAAAAGTGTGTTAGAGTGCTGTTCCGCTGCGAATACAACATCGATTTTCCTGCGTATTATGAAGTAGACGGCGAAGATTACGCCTATATGGCGGTCAAGGGTGGAGAGTGGGTAAAAGATGATCCCTGGCACATGGTTACCTGGTTAGAACAATATAAAGACGCCAACGGTCAATTCGTTAGAATAATCAAATACTTGAAAGGATGGGCATCTAAACGAAAATGTAACGGAAAAATGCCCAGTGGCATCGCACTATCAGTTTGGGCGGCTCGTTATTTTGTAGCGACTGTTGACCGAGATGATAAATGCC
>Ga0302309_10002432_pt1 | contig 15505 bp, 12 predicted proteins | sample III_Palsa_N1_1_FD_200453 | JGI IMG/M metagenome (GOLD analysis project Ga0302309, IMG submission 200453) | Peat permafrost microbial communities from Stordalen Mire near Abisko, Sweden - III_Palsa_N1_1 | ecosystem: Environmental > Terrestrial > Soil > Palsa > Peat permafrost | place: Sweden... | reverse complement strand
TCTTTGAAGCTCCAAAAGTCTTCTTTCTTGTGTCCCAGAAACGTAGACCAATCCTTCCACCCTTTACCAGCAAGATACTCTTCAGGCTTACTAGGCCAGTAATCCTTCTTATTGGCAGCATACTCAAACTCGTTCCTGAATTTGCAATCAATCACCTCCTTCTGGATCGTGCGAAAAATATTGTCTTCAACAGCTGATCTAACAATCAAGATAATATTCTCCTTGATGATCTTTAACTTGCTTTCGTCCAACTGCAAGTCGGGCTTAACATGATAACCAGCAGCATCCAAACCATTATTATCCTTCAACTCCTTGAATTCCAGATAATCAACTACAGCCTTATCGAAGGTGTAAAGCGCCTTCAAGACATCAGTAATATCTTCAATGTCCGCAGCCTGGATCTCAGCTTCAACATCTTCCCTAGTCAGTTGCATAGGCAGCAAGACAGTAGCCCTTTTCAAAGGTTTGTCGGGATCTAATCTCAGAGCTCGACCGATACTTTGGATGATCTTGATAGTACTCTTAGTGCCTTTGTAGAAGAAGATACTGTCGCAACTAACAACATCGAAGCCTTGACTGAAGACTTCACAGTTTAACAGAACTACTGGTTCAGTTGACTTGGAAAAATCATCAGCGATCTTCTGTTGTTGACTAAGACTGGATTTTTCAGGAACTCTCAAGACCTTCAAATTACGGTACAACTCCTTAAAGCAGACTTCCATCTCTACCAGCTGATCATGCTTGTGAGCGAAGACGATGATCTTCTTAGAATACCCTTCTTCAATAGCTTGGTGACAAATATTAGCTACGGTAGCGTTGTAATTTGTCGTCACACTCGGTAGTTGTCCAAAACAGACTACTCTGTAAGGTACCATACGGCCATTATCAATACCTGAACGCAGACTCACCTCAGCAATCACCTCACCGTATTGGTTGGTATCAGCCATATCAAAGATTTCACCATTAACCTCACCCTTGATAATTACATGCTTAGGAGTGGCCGTTAAAAACAGTCGCCTGTTGATGTCGTTAGTATTAATCAGGGCGGCAAAGCTGTTCTTACCGGTAGTACGATGACACTCGTCAAAGATAGCAACATCGAAAGTAATCTTGTCTAGATGCCTACATGACTGGTAAGTTGAGATTACAAAGTAGGATTGGCGACCTTCGAGTGATGTCTCAAGAGCTTCTAACCTGGTCTCATCTTTCTCCTTCTCAATCTCACCGTCAAACCTCCTAATCATATGTGCTGAGTTAGGGTAGAGAAGAGTAAATTTGTCAGCTGTCTGATTGACTAGATAGTTAGTGGGAACCAGAAAAAGGATCCTAGCTTGTTCAAAACCAACACTTTCCACCATAGCTTTAATGCTGATCAGAGTTTTACCGTAACCACAAGGCAGAATAACTTGGCCTCTATCATGTTCCTTAAAATGATTAAGGGTATCTTGGATGATAGTAGCTTGCTCGAAGTCAAACTTAATTACCTTTCTCCTTTCATCGGTCACTGTTAGTCCATCCATTGTTAGATCGATGTGATCGGTGTTGACTAGTTTGAGGTCTTCAGCAAGTTGTTGATCGAAGACTTGATTAAAGACCTCAGGATGTTCTCTGAAACGGAACATTAACTCTTGATAGTCCAAGACCATGACATTGGGATGTTTGGTCTCATACTTGGTATTAGTGACAACCATAGCTTTGGTAGTTGCAAATTGCGTTTGCTTCAACAGACGGTCTAAGTCTTCATAGAACTTACCGTAAATGTACTGAAGCTTAGGATGACTAGTTAGCTTGATTTGCAATAGAGTCCAATAGGTATCACCCTTAAACTTAACCATACCATCGATAGCCTCACCGTTTACCATTTCAAGCTGTTTGAAGAAATCACGGTCAACTAAGTCTTGATTGGTAAGAACTTGGTGACCTTCAGCACGAAATAGGGCATAAACAAGTTCCTCGAAAGCGCAGCCTGTCTTTTTCCTGCTACCAGGATCACCCTTGAGACTCTTAGCTAACTTGTCTAACAGCTGTTCCACGGTGGGTTTAGTATTAGTGTTTTCCTTGCAAGTTGGAACCGCTCTTACTAGCGTCTTTGTTTGACTAGCGGCTTGTCTCCTGCTACCGGTAACCGTCACGGTATCCATTGCAACTAATCCTATTTGTTAGGGTAATAACCTATAGACTAGTGTTTGTGACTTTGCTTATTCAATAATCAAGTTTAGATTTTAACAGTCGACGGCTGTCATGATGCTTGTATAAGTTCCATCGTGATAGTAGCAGTGACTAATAGCAGTAATCTTACTTGTTAAACAAGTAATATACCAAGACAGGATAGAGATAATTGGATCTAGACAATATAACAATTACTTACTATATAGTAAGTAATTATTTATTAGATCTACTTCATAACATGATTCGCTACAGCGACATTCAAGCCTATCGCAAGAGAGTCTTCAGAAATCTACGGGATTGGACTATTAAGCAGGCTCAGAAGGATGGTTTGTTAGCAGGTACCACAGTTGACACGCTCAGCGAAAACGACAGGAGTCGTTTCAGTAATCTTGTGCTGCAAACTCTTAGAGAGATGGAGGATAACAAGGAAATTCACCACAGCCGTTATGCCTCGTACAAGTATTCTCCTGAGTACGACATTATCCAATGGTCTAGTGCTAAGAATCTCGTCATTAATGATACGATTGTCATTTTGGCGGCTGCCGCTAGAACTAGTCAGCTCCATGCTAGTGATGGTCTGACCGTCTTTGTTGATTACGACTACTTGACTAACTATGAGACTTATTTAGGTAGACTACAGCAATTCTTTTCGCGTAGTCGTAACCGCAGCATACAGAATACAGCTGACTATCTAACCAATGTCAACTATCTGATTGCCGAGCGGCTTTTCAAAGTTAACTGTTTCGGTATCCGACTGACCTATCTTGGTAGATCTGACCTGTCTAAGATGATAGACGAAAAACCAGATGGAAACATCGATACAGACTAAGTCAGACATTGGCTATCAGCAGTCATGAGCAACATTACAAGATAATCTCGTAATTAAAAGCCAACTATTATCTGTTAATCTTGACTTCGATACCGTATTGCCGGTGTTGAAGTTGACTATTCAACAGGACTAGTGACAACTGGCGTGATCTTAGTAGTACTGACAGAATACTTATGTAATATTGCAGTCGCAAAGTTATGAGTGGCTGCCAACATCCCTCAAAACCAACGACAGGTATAGCAATTACAACTTTAAGTTGTAGTTATCACAGAAACTACCCTGCTATCAACATAGTAACTATTCCACTATAGGAAGGTGGTACCGGAGACACTCACTTACTAACTTACTAGTGTGATGTAGAATTGAAGTTGCAGTTAGTAAAAATCTCAACAACAACGATCCCAACAACAACACAATCTAAGATTGTGTCTTAGACAATATACCTGAGTATAGTGTTGGTAGCTACTAATTATTCACTCCAATAATCAAGTTATCCCTTCCTCCCCGACAAAACTACTACTCTCATACAACCCTAGCTTCAACTGTTAAGAGGATTAATACAGTGATGACTTGTCTCTGTCAAAATTGAATTACTATCTAATTTATCCTAATGCTGTTCTACAGCAAATCGTACCAAATCCTACAACAATGATAACACTGCAAGTGGGTAATAAGGTGGCTTATGTCAACAATGACAAAGTTAAGTCGGAGTTCATACTCGGAATGATATCTGACTTAGGTAGTGAGGGTGGTGTCATTCCTGTACTCGAGCGTTTCCATGGTATTATTGGCAACTATATCAACTTCTTGCATGGCAAACCCAGTGAGATTGTGTCAGCCAGCAAACTACTAACTGCCTTTGAGATGGATACCTACTTCCTTGACGTAGGGTACTTCAAGTATCTCATAGCTCAACTATTACAACATTGGTCTGTGTATTCTCAAGAGTTCTTTCAACTACTGACTGATGACGACTTGTTCCGTGAGATTTGTCTTTTTCTGCCTCTACCACTAGTGCCAGACTTCTATATCTTTAAGCCTTCTTTCATTAGAGAATGGCTAAAGATAGCCACCACAGGACAGATAATGACAACTGTCGCTAATAAGGAAGCTGATAAGGTGGCAACCAAGACGGTCAACATTCCGCAGCTACAACGTTTGCTGGATAATCATATTAGCATCAGGATCAAGGTTAGATCGTACAAGAATACCGACAGTGATATTGATGGTAGTGTCAGTAGGATCGCTGTGATCCTTTATGATCAACAGACGGGCAGCAGTGAAATCACATATTACTATTTTTATTCTGGTCTGCTAGCTAATCATGTTAAGGAGATTAAGTATGTTAGTGGTGATGGTGAACATATCCAATACAGTTACAAGCGAGAATTCTCTGAGACCGGCACTCTAACTAGAGAAGCGGAAACTACTCACATGAGAAATGCTGACACGGGAAACGACGATACTCGTGATCTTGTGTTAGACTATTATAGTAATAACCAACTAGCCCGCAGAGTGGAAGAGCTCAATAATGACTTGGATGGTCTGCAAGAGAATTATCTCGAATCTGGTAAGTTAATAAGAAGAGCTGAGTATCTTGGAGGTATCCAACATGGTCTGCATCACTTCTATGATGAGACATCACAGTGCTATATCACCTATCATTATGACATGGAGATTAAACAGGGACAGTATCAGAAAGTATCTGATAATGGTCAAATTCTTGTAGAGGGTCAGTATCTTAATGATCTGAGGACTGGACAGTGGTATCGTTACTATCCTCAGCGAGATGAATATACCCTGACTAATTATGAAAATGATGTACGTAACGGACTCTTTCAAGTTTACAGAGTAGATGGTAGTCTAATTATCTCAGGGCACTATAGAGATGATAGAATTGTTGGAAAACTTCACCGCTACTGATGAAATACGACAGTAGCTCCTAAACAACTTAACCTACCTAGTAGGTTAAACACTGGTGGTGGTTAATGCTTGTGATCCCGAATCACAACCATCCTTTTCCTTTTAACTTCCTACAACTAAGTTGGACTTTTATGGTTACATAATAAGCAACAGATGGAGAGTGGAACTATGTAACCTGATGAATACTTGAAGTGATAAAAGTGAGTTGTATTTCTACTATAGTTACTATCATAAAATGTCAAGCCAGCCAGCCAAACTTGAAGCCTGGAATAAGTTGTTCGATGATATGATCGAACGGGACAAAACCATCACTGAGCAGCAGATCTATGAATTACTCTATCCTCTAGTTTGGGATCCTAGGCAGATGGACGGACAAAACGAACAGGTCAAGCAAGAGGCTATTGCTACTTACAGAGAGGCAGTAGCTATGAACTTGCGTATTAGAGACCGTATTAACAGTCTGTGTAGGGCTGACCAGACTGACCAGACTGATAAGGATGTTGTGCCAGACCTATTCCGCTGTTTCCAGTTGCAGCCAGCCAAAGATAACATTATGGCTGGTAGGTTGGCTCCTTACGCTGTTTATTTTAGTAATCTGCCACAATTCCAGTACGGTCATTATGGAGTGGCCGTTAATTCGAGTAGGGTTCAGCTGACTGGCCGTGATGCCAATGTTTGCAAGAATAATGCTGTTCGTGTCTGCGCTAATCGCGAACTTAAGTTGGATTTCAGTACCGACGTTATCTTCGCTCTGAGAGTTGAGGACACTCTCAACTTACAGCAAGAGCTGATCAAGTGGCAAGAGATGATCAATCAGCTACTTATTTATGTTATTTATGATATCTTGACCATTAGTCTACTGAATGTAATGGAATTTGATCGCTTCTGTCTTGAGTACAATCATCCCAATCTCACTGAGGTTGGTGACTATAACCAGTCTAAAGTCGTTGAAGCCGACAACTAACAGTTGTCAAAGCTAACAGTATATAAGCTTAGCTTATATAAGCTAAGCTTATATAACCACTCCAACCGATGTGTTAGACAGTGTTCGACTCGTAGCCCAAGATAGGCTGATAGAAGACACATCCTTCCTATTGTCAATGATGACACTATGTCAGGGAGAGGGAACAACACAACCAGTAGTAGTAATGTCACTGACAGCAACATCAGTCTGCTGAGAAGATTTATCTACAACATCCACATAAAGTAAGAGGTGGTCTGTTCCAGATAGAGCAGGGTCAAAGTAATATTTGTTGTTGTTGTGGTTACACCGTCACTATCGTTAGTGTCGTCTTTATCATGGCTGCTGTAGTTCTTATTGATGATAAAGACCATAATCTACGTTGTCAACATCACTAACACAGAGATTACTGATATTAAGTTCTTCTTTATTGACTGTGATTTATTGGATGTTATTTATCATATAGTAGTGTTACTAGTTAGATTGATACTGTAATGGTACTGTTATTAGTACCACTGTATACATTACTTAGCTGATATGCCTTAGCAGATTCTACATTAGTCTATTTGTTTTTATTTCATGATGAAATAAAAAGGAGAAGGGATAGAGATAGGAGTTTTCTTTACTGAGACAAGTTTACCCATCTTGTTATGGTCGACTATCACAACATATAAGCTGAGCTTATATGATTTCTAATCCCGCAGTAGTAGTAGTAGTAGTAGTAGTAGTAGTAGTAGTAGTAGTAGTAGTAGTAGTAGCGGTAACAATGACAACAACAACTATCAGTCATAGCGACTGCGCTTCTTGCCAGCCAGCAGCGAACTGCCATGGCGACGCACGATCTCGTTGCGGATGCGGGTTAGAGGTTGCAACTGCTCTTCAATGAACTCCAAATAATCAGGCTGCATGACAAACTTAGGATTGGCCAACAGCAGATCAACCACTCCGTAGTTGTGAGCATCCAAGGCTGCCAAAAAAAGAGGCTTATCTTGAATCAGCATGTTAGGGTCCAGATCGGCAGCCAACAGTTGGCCAATAGCCTGTTGGTAAGCATTACCTTCACCACTATGAATCTCAGCACCGTCATGCAGAGTTTCGCTGATAGCATCTTGCAGAGTCTGTTGGTCCACCGCCGCTAATTTCTGCTGATCAGCCAACAGGCCTTCTAGCAGATCGGGATAGCGATCACTGTAAGTGAGAGCAGTCTTCAACAGCTCATCAGGCTCCCCATAAGCAATATAAGCCTGGCGAAGATCAGAGTATTCGATAGACTCGTAGATGATTCTAAACAGTGTGGGGAACTTTTCTGCTGATGTGTAGGTGATCATGGCCTGACGGAATTCTGGTGATTCAAGGTAGTTTCGGGTTATCAGTCCAATCATGTAAGTATCGGCTGACGTGAAAAGGGCACGCAAGAAACCGGGATCGTTTATCAGTTGTGGTAGGTACCGTCCGTAAGAGTAGCCTTGTTTGTTCACTAGTACAAGAAGAAGGTCGTAACGACCAGTAGCCATCAGGTCCCTGACATTATTGTCAGCATCATGTTGATCATACACCCGATACTGCTCTGCTTCATTATCCAGACTGTCTCCGCTGTTTCCATTGTACTGAGAGGAAAGAGTAGGGGTGGAAAAGGACATGTTACTAGCTTTCTGCTTAGACTTTTAGTCCTTTTTTTCATTTTGACAATCTGGAATTTGACAGTCTGAGAGTTGCTACTTAACAAGCCAACAACTATATCTTGTATAAGCCTATCCCTAACATTGAATATTGAATATTGAAGATGGTTAGTCGTAACAAAATCGCTTGTGTTAACACCGACTAACGACAGTTCCTAACAGACACAATGAATTTCCAAGTTGCTGCTGCTGCTCCACAACGCGACAATCAACAACTACCTTATCAAACCCTTAATTTAACCACTGGTAATTTAACCACTGTTAACAACAAGGCCAACCATATCATGGCTAACGCAAGGTTGCCAGCGGCTGGAGAGATTAGCTATCTCAAACTGGTACTAGCTGGTAACCTAGATCAGACAAATGTTGTACTGAAACAGCTGCGACATCATCTGAATTACAATACGGACTACTACTTCAAGTGGACACGAAGCACACAAATTGGACCTGTCTGTGAGGTTTCTATAGAGGTCAAAACTGCCGTCGACTACCTGGAGCAACAGAGTTCATATCTAGCTGATAACATCAGGTACGTCTTAGCCGAGACTGAAAAAGAGGTGGAACGAGTACAGCAGTTCAAACCTCTGTTCTTCTCCAAGCAGAAGAGACTAGAAAAGGAGACAGACAAGTTCAACCTGACAGTCGTCATCGATAAGCTACTGGCTAGGCTGCCTGAGACATGGCAGTTGTCTTATGACATTGTAACTCAAACTGAGGATTATGTTGTGCTGGTCTTCCATGTTAGCAGACTTCAATAGTCTAGTCTGTTATACTAAACAAGGAATACTGTTATCAAGAATACTATTATCAAGAATACTGTTATCAAGAATACTGTTATCAAGAATACTGTTATTAAGAATAACAGCCACTGGGAGTATCTGTTGACTTAATCAACAGAAGTACATGTATAGAAGAAGTAGGCTTTCAGCTACTGAGTACTATCCTCTTGTTGTTACTGACTCGTTTGCTGATAAGATTGTTAGTCGATTCAACTAACAACACAACTATTACTGTTGGAATAGTATCAGTACTATCACTTTCAGTCAGATCGCAACCAAGCTACTTTTATAAAGGTTAGTTACCATTTCCGACTCCCCGAGTTAGTAGGTAATCTTTAGTGTGGCCATAAGTTTATCGGTTATCGGTTATCGGTTATCGAATAATCAACTGCTGTTAGGTAATTGTTCTGTTAAGCCCTGTTCGTTGGACGTCCCGACAATGTCTAGTATTAGACATTTGAAAGTCAAAAGAAAGTATTATAAAATGTTCAATCCGACTACCAGTTTGTAGTGCAAAATATCGAATTCGGCAATGACTATGGTGTCGATATCAGCAGCTTTGACAGCTATTCCAACATGCTGGGTTTGCTGCGTAGATACAACATGTTTGATCTTGATGATGAGAAAACCGGTAATAGGAAAGTTATTGTGTTCCTTGCTACTCTACCAGCTGATACCAGATATCGACTCTATAGCTTTTATGATGTTGTCAAACAGGCTATTAATAACTATCTTGAAAAGCACATTCCTCGTTACCAGTTTGGAAAGCTGAGAAGTTACTCAGCAGCCATGGCTGCTGAATGGCCAGAGTCGTTGGCTGACGTCCTTGATCCCAATATTAGTCAGGATATCGCTGACTGGAATACCAGCACTCCTTTGCCAAGTATCGCTGATGGTTCTAGTCTTGAAGACAGAATCGCTGATCATCTCAACCGACATCCAACGACATCAACAATCTCAGCGAGAAAACGAGTTAGAACCGATTATGATTAGTTAGCGCGATTAAGGATGCAACTTGCTGTTGCTACAGCTTAACTTAGCCTCCAATTAACACTTACTAAGTAAGTGTTGATGTAAACTGATGTGAGCAGAGTTATGAGACTATCTTGTAGTTGAAGATTACATCCGTTACTAGACTGACAAGCCTATTACCCTCTAAACTAGCAGTTAACTTTAGTTGTAGCTCATGAAGTAGATCACTCAAAGTAGTCTATGGAGAATAAGTTCATTCATAATAACCTGTATTGACATTTAAACGAGTATCCTTCAGTAAGACTCTATCAATCTCAACAGTTGTGATCATGATAGTGGCCGTGGTTGTTACTGGGTGTCTCTGTCGCAGATTATTAGGTAGCTTGAATCTTGGCTACTTCCTTCTTGACTACAAGATTTACATGACCATCATGTAAAACAGAATTGGACTGACTAGTTTATCATGGCAGCATTGCTAGTAGCTGCTTGATGCTCAAGCCTTTAAGGTCCTCGGGTGAGCTATAACGTTTGAGAATCTTATAGCGTGACAGCAGTTCCTTAGCCACACGTTTCTGACCTGTGCTGCCTGTTTGGTAGGCAGACAGAGCCGAATCCAGCACAGCGTAGTTGCCATAGCTGGTCTTGTGACTGAGAGTAGTACCAAGCTGCTTGAAGCTGTCTCTAATTACCTTAATTCCCGTCTCATAGTCGGGGTTAGGAACCAGTTGGTCTGCATCAATCTCACTCATCACTTGTCCAGATCGGAAGACAATGTCTCTATCAGCAGCGTGGATGGTAATATCTCTATCAGAGAAGATGCTAGAGAAAGATCTAATCAGTGACAGTGTATCGACATTGCTATCAACCACCACTCTGAACTCCTCCATTTGACCCCTGAAGATGTTGAAGGCATCAGGAAAATATTGTTGTAGTATCTCCAATAGATAACTAAGACGTGCTGATGTTTTGTGATTAGCAAGATCAGGCAGAACAGGGTGGAAACCTTTCCTTGGTATGTTGAAGATAGGATCTTCGACTTCAACATCATCAAAGTCGATAAGTACAAAGTTATTAGTCTTTTCGTCATAGATGATGTTTTCAGGGGCCAAGTCAAGGTAGACAACCCCGATACTATCCAAGGTGTACAGAGCTGATAGTAGATCGGAGACCAGCTTGAACATATCAGGAGCCACACCATTATCAATCATCTGTTGGATGGTGGGCCCGTCAACATAAGATTCGATGATAACAGCTACAGCTTCACCGTATTCATTCTGCATAGCAGTTGGCAGACTGTCGTTAGGTAGGGTAGCCGAGGCCACAAAGAAAACAATGTTATCGAAGTAGCGACCGAATAGTTTATTGTTAACATAGGACATGATCCTGGCCTCCTCCTCTATCTGTTCAAGTGAAGTAAAGGGTCCTTTGTAGTCGGGATCTTCAGCCAACATTTCCTCAATCATGTCTTTAGGCATGTTAGTGGAGATTTTAGCAGCATACTTGACACCGTCATCTCCCCTGACTAGATGGACTGCAGCCTTACCACCTGAACCCAAGTAGCTGACATATTGGTAGCTATGACCCTGTACCACAAACGACATTTTCTACTCGACTTCAAAAAATCACTTTGCTCAACCATCCAGTTAACTAGATGGTTAGTTAGATGGCTAACTCTCTAGTTAACTAGATGACCAGTTAGATGGCTAACTACAGAGTGGATCTTACTGTCCAGCCACCACCCCAGCTTCTAGTCTCGTCCCAAGGGTCAATACTTGTTGGTGTCTAGTCTGAGTGTCTTTTGCTTAATAACTAGTTCGTTCAGCCTAATAGTCGCATGTTGTGTTTATTATCCTTGTGCTTATGGCTTCATGTTGCTTAGGTTTCTAACTGCTTGACAGCTGCTAAACAGCTGTCTAATAGTCGCAAATCAATAACTGTTAATACTAGTTAACGGTTGTCTAATGAATAACTACCAAGTAGTTATTATGTGGTAGTTGTTGTTTGGTAGTTGTTGTTTGTAGTCTACCCCCCTCTCCGTCTCGTTATGCTAACGAGCCAATTATGGAAGCTTGTAAGTCAAAAGTCTCATGTTGAGGTGATTTTACTTTTGCTGAACTAGTACTTATGATGATAGCCAAATGATTTTTGTCTAGTAGCATATCCTGCTACGGGTGGAAACTACCTAAACTCTGCTAGTTGCATATTATAGCTCAACATGCGTATTAAGTTCTTTGATGGTGTTTGGAGTAACATTGATGATAAAATTGTGGCAGAGATACCCTTTTTCTCCTCTATGGTAACAATGTGTCAACAAGATACTTCACGACCTCTAGAGGTCGATTTGACATCTCTGATTACCAACAGCTTTGTTATCACCTCTAGCAACTTCAGCAATATTCTGTTGTCGCGCTTTGCCGCTTGCAGCCTGGAACAATTGGTTCTTTATATCCTCATCTGCAACTTTCTGGATTGGCAGGCTAAACTGCCACAACTCTACCGAAATCTAGCCAATAAGTTATTGGGTAGTCCCTCTCATAGGAGAATCAATAATCAAGATTACAACTGTATAACGCTGACTACTGAGAATACCGCTGAGCTTAATAACACCGTTAGGTTGTTGTGGAAGTTAAGAGTTAGACATCTAGGCCAACCAGGCAGTGTCGAGTTAAAGGAACTACAGTACATGTGGTGGCGCATGTTAGCCGATCCGGTTAGTCTGTTGGCCAAGCTCAACCAAGATCTTGTTGATGTCAATGAACAGACTAAGTTTGAACTAGCTAAGTTAGAAGCGGAGAATATTAGAGGCCTGCTCTTGTACTGTCATCAACCTCTCTATTTCGGAGCTGAAGCTGAGCACAAAGCAACTTGGTTCGACAACCATCCCAAGATCAGGCTGTTGCCATCCTTCCGTCTGTTAATGGGTGTCTTTGAGATGTTTACCAACCATGAAGGAGAAAGCCATGTTGATAATGAAGTTATTCAAGCTATTGGTGACTTCAACTATCAACAAGTAACTGAATACTATCATGAGTTGATGGTTGCCTACTGTGATCGTTATCAGGACCTTCTCAAGACTATGTACTATATAATGTACCTGTGTTGGTGTAGACAAGTACAACAGCACTTCCATTCAAGCACTGACAAACTGGCTTGTGACCCTGACTTTGATCCCGACCTCTACATGCTTCGCTTCCCTAAGATGGTGACTGGTCAAGGTCACATGCCAGCTACTTTCGTTAAGTATGTGGATGTTATCGATCCTGAGCTAGAACAGTTAACTGAGCAGCTATCCACCAACGCTGCCTTGCTGTCTGAGGCATTGGAAATGCCACCACCCGCAGCTTATCAAGCTGATGTGTCACGTCTAAGTTCGATGACCGCTGTAGCTGCTGTGGGTGCTGCAAGCACTCTGGGCAATGCAGCAAACGTTCCGGTTGTTAAACGTTCACTAGCTGTTCGTGGGATGAACAATCTATCTCTGAGATGGAAGTCAGATGAACAACTAAAGCAGTTGTGTCATCAGTTCAATATCCTAATTGTTAATTATGATCGGAAACTAGCAATTAGGATTCTAGCTTACTATGTTTGAATGTTTGAATGGTTATAGTCTGAGACTATAACGTTGTTGTCAACCACACTTCTTACTACCTACGTGATGAACGTTCCAACTTGTCCTCTAGATCATCTCTAATCTTAGACAACGCACGGAGAAAATTGTTATAAACAATCTGTTCAGTCAACTCCAGCTCCTTTAGGTTCTCTTCAGTCATTCCTGCCAAAACCTCTTGACTTATCTCATCATAGATATCAAGATAGAACTTTTGTTCTCTCAGTTGATTGACGAGCACTTTATATTGCCTTTTCATGGCAAAACGATCTTTGTAGCTATATTTAGTACGATAATCAGGGATATTTATTTTAGCCTCCAACTCATCTGCCATCTTAGCAATCACGTTATAGTCCTTCGCCGGTAACAAGAAGCCTTTCTGCACTAGGATGTCGAGACCAGCGTTATATAACTCAGTGACAGCGGACATTTTTGGTGACCTCAATGCTTTTGAGGGCTTTTTTTTTACGTTTTCAATTTAAAAAAGCCTAGTAGGTGAGAAAGTTAAGAGACTTATGAGGAGGTAGGAGGGGGAGGGGTATAATGAAATATGCTCTTATCTCCATGATCAACACCTACCAGAAAATTCACGCAGACAGACATCGACAATCTTTGTTGACCCGGTCAACTAATTAGTTGACTATAGCTATTTGACGCCTACTGATTGGTGGGAGGTGATGGCTAGTGTAATATGGCTGGCAAATTGTAATTTTGTGTATTGGATACACAAAGCAGTGTTAGATAAGAGTTTAGAACAACTATAAGCCTATTGCTATCAGTCACTGTCATCCATGCGTTGTCTCTTCCTCGTACTTCCACTGCTGTCAGTGGTTGTAACGACGGCAGTGACAATACTGGTAAATGGGTTAGTATTGTTAATGGAGACCAAGTGTTCATTTCGGTTAATATGCTGATCAATATGGTGACCAGCTCTCAAGTACTCTTGTGGATTAAGTAGCAGATCACTGAAGAAAAAAGATACAGCCCTTTCCCACAGATCTGTAGCCTCTTCATCTTCTTCATCTCCTTCATCTCCCAGGTATTCTGCAGACCGACTGAAAACGGCAGCAGTCTTAGAGACAACGTTTTCGAATTGGCTCTTAATACTGGCAATGTAATAGTCAATGTCAAAGTCATAAGTGACGTTCATCTGTTGTTCAAGTGCTGGCAGCACAGCGTTCACCTTATTCTTGGGTAGCTGCTTGACCGTTAGACGATAAAGATCATCACCAATGACATCTTCCAACAACTGCCATTGTTTGATGAGTGACATGGTATCAGACATGTAGGTTTTTAGCGTAGCCTTTAGTGTGTCCCAGTTAAACATTGGCATAACAGTACCGTAGTTGTGCCAATCCATAAGTTCGCTAAGGGCTTCCTCAAACATTTCTACCTTCCACTTGATAATAGACATTAGTCTATCATTGTTGGATAACATTGCCGTGAGTCTAGTAGACTGTGACATCGCTTCAAAGATACTAGCCATGATATTTATTTTTCACTGGAGTTTTTCAGTTTTTCAGTTTTTAGTTGTTGACTTAGTCAACAGTAAACTCCCGAGTTACAAAATAGATCAACTAGATCGTGGTATAATAGCCAGCTAAGATTAAATGCAATAATGATTAATACGCTGTATTAACCTAAATCTAGCTCTCCAGTTCCATTATTAGGGGCAAACAAACTACAGAAATCAAGTCTAAGCCTCCAACAAATAATTTTATTGGTACTTGAGATCTTTGTATCTACTCTTTCTATCATAACATGTTATTTCGTTATACTATTGCCTTCCCCATGAGCTCACAAAAGAGAGCTCCAAGAGAGATTTCTAAAATAACATCGATGGAGGAAAATCATGTCCTTATCTACCGTAATTAAGCAAACCTTCTTGGGTCAAAAACCCCAACTGAGGGTTTCTGTAACAGATATTTATTTGGAAAGCGGACATAAGTTTGACGTCTCTTTGGACTATTATAATCCCGATGGCGGTGTATACAAATCTCTGCAGGTAAATAGGCTAGTTAGAACCTTGGATGAAGTTAATGATTATGTGCAGGAGTGGAGTGGAAAACTCTAATCTCACAGAAGAATAATGAAACACTAAGCACATCTTAAAGCTGACACCACGGATATAGTCTCGTTACTAGTGTGACTACTCTCTTTCTTGATCTTTAAGATCAAAACTACCTATCACAAAAAAAGCTACTTGTTCCAGCAGCTAGGAGCAGTTGCTGAAGATCATCATTGAGAGAACTAGTCGTGTTGTAAGAGATTTTAAACAGTCCAGACTCAACGCTGTATAGTTAGATGATCTAACAAGGTAAATAAGCTAGCTAATGATCAACAGTGTTGCGTTAAGTTTAACTAGTAGACTAAAGAGAGGGAGAGACATGATAGCGGTCGTAACGTTGTTGGTTAAACCAACAACTTCTTTATTGTAACAGTTGCTGCCAGTACAGTTAGGTTATTACACCTGTGATCATCACTAACTACCATTGATGCAGCCAATAGCTACTGCAATCGAGGTACTCCATAGCTATAGGGAGATTTGGACTGTAACCTATGTCGTTCATAGCTATGATGCTCCAA
>Ga0302309_10002431_pt1 | contig 15512 bp, 10 predicted proteins | sample III_Palsa_N1_1_FD_200453 | JGI IMG/M metagenome (GOLD analysis project Ga0302309, IMG submission 200453) | Peat permafrost microbial communities from Stordalen Mire near Abisko, Sweden - III_Palsa_N1_1 | ecosystem: Environmental > Terrestrial > Soil > Palsa > Peat permafrost | place: Sweden... | reverse complement strand
TTAAGAGAAAATAGGTGAAAGTTTTAACCGACTTTACTCTCTGATTATTAGAGATTTATAATCAAAAACAAACATAAGAATATTTTACTAAAAAGAAAAATTTAGTCCTGCTCCCGCTACCCAGTTAAAAGCCTCAAGTCGATAGATTTGAGGCTTTTGCATTTGGGGAGTTTGTATATTAGTGGTGCGTGATTCCGATAGCTAGCCACTGCACTGGTTACCGTAGCTCTTGATTGTGTGGTGTAACCAAGAACCAAAACTTCATTTAAAGTTTTATTTTCCGGCACGAGGGATACGTTAATAACACCTTGGTTTTTAACCTGTACTTGTGTTGGTGAATAACCAATAAATCTAAATATCAACACATCCCCACTTGCAGCGTTAATGCTGAATGTACCGTTTAGATCAGTTTGAGTACCATTATTAGTGGTGCCCTTTACCAAAACAGTAACTCCCGGCAATGTACTGTGATCATCCGAAGCAGTTACCTGCCCGGTGATTTTGATGTTTTGAGCCTGAACTACGGAACAGAGAAACATCCCCATTGCCAATAACCACACCCGGTAGTAAGTAAATTTTTTGTTCATAACAATTGATTTTTAATTTGCATTATGTCATACATAATGCAATTATAAAAAATACAATTATTAATTCCAAGTAATTAAATCAAAAAAAAATATCGCTGAGTTACTGAGTGTTATAAATACACTATTTAAAAAAAAGGGGAAAAGCCTTTATTATTCGAAGAAAATTGTTTTAGCAAAAAAATGCATTTTAATTTATTATGTCTTACATAACACTTTTTGATGAAATTGACTATTTTTGCAAAACTTAATCATTATTACGACTAAAGATGCCGTAGAGTATTATGGTTTAATTTTATGAAATCAATCAATCTTATTGAAAGTCTGCGGAGTGTTGATACAAGTTCTCTTGTTGACAGAGTAGAGAAAAACTTAATAGAACTTTTTATAGAAAAAGAGTTTAAAGTGGGTGACATCATCCCTACCGAGCTGGAATTAAAAGAAGCCATGGGGGTAAGCAGGACCGTTATAAGGGAAGCATTGCTGCGGTTAAGGATGATTGGCCTTATAGATTCAAAGAAACACCGGGGCGCCGTGATAACCAGCCCCGACCTGACGACCATTTTACAAAAAAGTATGAACCCCCAAATGCTGGATGCCAGTACACTACGGGAAATTTTTGAGATGAGGTTATCACTTGAGATTGGAATGGCCGACTTTATTATACAACGTGTTACGCCGAAAGACATTGCGGAATTAAAATTGATTGTTAAATCGGAACCAAAAAAATCACAGGCGCATTTGTTTCAAATTGAGCATGAGATCAAGTTTCATGGTAAGTTATACGATATAACAGGCAATGAAACACTTAAAAATTTCCAAAAAATGTTGTTACCGGTATTTGATTATGTACATCAAAGCGGGTTACTCAAAAAACAGGTTGTTTTAAAACAGTTTGTTTCGCATGCCGGCCTCATTGAACTCATCGAAAAGGGATCTGCTGAAAAGCTGAGGAACGGGATACGCAATCACCTTGAAAATCACTTTTCGCGTATATTTGACTAGTTTAGGGTCAATTAGCTGAAAATGCAAATCGAAACACCTAATTTCCTGGCTGAAAAAAATTAACCTTCCGCCAACCCTAACAAGAAAAGTCGAACCAAAAATTGAAAAAGGATTTTGTTTCCATTTTAGTTTTCAGATATGAAATGCAATTGCCTTTAAAATAGCTATTTGCAAAAAATAAAGCCCAATTTCGACTAAGTTAAAATATTGGCCAATCGCCTCATGTCTTCAAAAAAGTGGTTCGATTTTAGTCCTGCTCCCGCTACCTTTTTAGAAGTAAAAAGTTAAAGTCTCAGGTCGAAAGCTTTGGGACTTTTTTCGTTTGCAGGGTTTTGTATATTAGTGGTACGGTGCCCCCCAACTGGTCGAAGTTTACAACTTCGACTTAAAATGTATTAAGCTTCCAGCTTAATACATTTTACAAAGAATCAATTAATACGACGTGATTTAAAAACTAAGCAGACTTGTATCTACTTCAATAACCTATTGATAATAATTTTACGGGGCCTAATAAGCCAGCGGGTAATAATGGAGAATTTGCATCAAAAAAACTCCAGGTTGCATAAGTATATTTCTTTAATGCATTTGGTTGGGCATCGCCAATTACCCTGTTAACCCATAAATTGGTAACCTTTATTGCTAATATATTTTTACCGGGTTTAATAACATTACTAATATTTGCCCTGAATGGTTTTTTCCATACTATGCTAACCGGTTTTCCATTTACTATAACATCTGCTATATTTTTCACATCTCCAAGATCAAGCCATGTAGTCGGGCCTTTTTTTAGCCATGCTGCCGGCACGCTAATTAATTTTGTATAAATGGCAGTTCCTGAAAAATATTTTACACCTATATCCTGGTTTGTTGTCCATGAAGTTAAACTATCCACCTTAATTGAAGCGGGGGCACCCCATCCTGGTGGAAAGCTTATTTTCCAGTTTCCGCCAAGGGTGGCCAATGTTTTTTCTTTTAAGGCCGGGATTTTTACTGTTAATTTTGTGGCTTTATCTTTAAACATCACAAACACTGCATCGGCTGGTTGCAGGTGAAGGTTAACGCTTGTAACGCCATCAGCTATACTATAGGAGGCATTTTCAATGATACCGGTTTCAGCGTGCCATAGCTGCGGCACTTTACCGGTTATACGGAATGTGGCTACCAGGTTCACCGTCGTATCTTCACGGTTATTTACCCAATAGATATCCCTGTCATTTAACTTACGGTGAATAAATAAAAGTTTGGTGCCTGCATTAGATTTAGCGTATGAAAAGTCGGGGTTTACATTTATAGCCTTTAAAACTTCACCTGTTTCTTTGTCCTTAAAAACTCTTGGATTGCCTGAGTTCCATATTTCATTTACCAAATACTTAAATTCGGCAGTGTCATCAGCCAAACTCGGGGATCTTTCAGGTCTAACACCTGTTATAGTTGCGCCATTAGCCACCAGGTAATGCAGCTTGCGTAAAACCGGGAGCGACATCCTTCGCGCGTTATCGCCCAATACCAATACCCGGTAGCTCATACCGCTTGGTGTAACCAGTTTGCCGTCCTTTACATTAAGCAGGTTAATCAGCGCGTCGGGGTTGATGAAATCATAATTATATCCTTCGGGAATATCGGGCGGCTTGTTGCCAAACAGGTTAGTGATGTTATTATCTTCACCATAATAATATACAATATCTGCTACGAATTTGCCTTGCTGAAGCAGATAGCTGCTTCTTGACAGGTAGCTCGTCCATGCTTTTGCATCTTCGGCCCAGGTTTCGTTCCTGGTGAACCACTGTCCGCAGGGGCCAAGGGTGAAACCCGGTTTATCATCGGTTGGCTGGTGAACAGAGGTATGTATTACAAACCTGTTTATACCATTTGCCAGCTCCATGTCGGCAGCAGGTTTTAACGTTTGCGGGTCATAGCCATAAGCACTCTCTTTGTCGCCTATTGTAGTAAAAGATTCGGCCCCAGCCAGGTTTTGGCCATAAATATGCGCAACAGATGCCGACTCACGTAAATCCATACGATGGCAGTATGCGCCGCCAAACGGAAAGTTGGTTTGCATCCATAATGCGCCCATCGGAATTGCCGCTTTGCGCTTAACATCCATGCCATCGGCAATCAATGCCCTGAAAAACTCATGCGACTCGGAATAACGTTGCATCCCGTATTCTTTCAAAATATCACTTAGTTTATCATAATGATATTCGGCCATCATTTCCTCTAGTGTTTTCCGGAAATCCCAAAGAAAACCATCGCTTGCTTCGGCACTTTTTACAATATGACCGGTGAATACCGGCATCCATGGTAACATGCTATAGCCCCTGCGTTTTTGAAACTCATTCAGCATATTCCCCGTCCAGTTTTGTGCGCCCACTTCCCAGCTGTCTGTCACCAAATATTGCAAAGGGCCGTTTGCACCCATTAAATTGCCGGTTGCCTTTTTGTATTGATTAAGGTAGGTATGGAAGTAAGTGCTTACTGCCACAGGGTCTAATTTATCAACCTCCAGCCCGGTAGCCTCAGCACTGGCCGGATGATTGGTTCTGCCAATGAGCGAATAGCCAAAGCGCACAATATTCCAGTTACCCGGCGGTGCCGTCCAGTTCAATGTGCCATTAGTATCTACATTATTAGTAATATCTACAACATTTTCAGTAGCTATTACAGCATCTGTATTAGGAGTTGGCGACTGGTAAAGGTCGCTTGCTACCGTAAAACCTGCTTTATCTGCAAACCTTGTTACCCGTGGAATGGTATGAAGTACTATCTGGGCAATTGCAGCACCGGAATTTTTAAACCTGATACGAAAATATTTTGCACTTGCCGCCGGTATGTTTTGTGTCTGGTATGCATCACCTGATGATATATCGGCAACAAACTGAAAATTTACCCCATCATCGCTTTTTTCAATTATCCTGTTGTTTCCGCCCGTGCCCGCAATGGAAACTGCCTGTATACTACGGGGCCTATTAAAAGTAAAACATATCCAGGCAAATCCTTTTATGCTGTCTGCAGGCAATAAGATTTTGGTGGCCAGGTCGCCATCTGTTAACTGCCTCAGGGTAAAATTACCACCACTGGATGTTACGGCCGGATTAAGGGCACTCATCGGGACATCCGTTTCAGGCAATTTGTAGGCAATTACCGCTACATCATGCGCGTACTGTGGGGTAGGCTTATTTGTCTCTGTCTCTAATCCAATAAGCCGCGAGAAAGGAATATTTTGAAATGGCCCTGTTACACCCGGGGGCTTAGGCAACCTGAGCTTTACGTTTTGGCCGCCGGTAATATAGGTTTCGCTCCAAACCAATTTCTTCATACCATCCTTAGGCTGTACCCAGGGGCCGCCGCTTTGGCTCCAGCCCGGCGATCCGGCTATAGCCATTTCCAGTTTAAGGGAATCGGCAAGTTTGGTAGCATATTTAAAGGCATCAACCCAATCGGGCGTCATGTAAATAAGGCGTTTCTTTACGCGTTGTGGGGTGGTTTGGGCTGCATCGAAATTCTGGAAACCGCCAATGCCTGCCCTTTTCATCCAAAGCAAATCTTTTCGGATACCGTCCTTCGTTATATTCCCGTCCATCCAATGCCACCATACACGCGGTTTGGCGGAAGAAGGTGGGGTTATAAAATTTCGACGGATAGAATCAATGCTTTGTGATTTTGCGGGCGTAGCAACGGACAACGCAAACAATAACGAAATAATTGAAGTAAAATATTTATTCATTGCGGATGATATAATGGTTCTGTATTCTTTAAAATAACGATATGCATATAATTCACATTGAACTAAACCAAATTTTCATTATAACGCGATTGAATATTGGTAAAAGCGGCTTAGGAATAAATCTTACGGATTTTAAAAAAATTGATTGACAATAATAACGATTTAGCAATAAAAAGGATCACTTACTTTCCAACACTCTTAATGAATGCAAACATCAGGTTTGTACCTATAAAAGGTTGAATTAAATAATTAGCCTCTGCGGGAAATTTTAAAAGCATGTTACCTGGTTCTTATAAAGAAATTGTTTGAACCCAATTGAAATCAGTGAGATAACATAGACAAAATACGCATTTCTTTTGCAAAGCGGTTCGAGTTTAGTCCGATTGGGGCTACCCAAGTAAATGAAAAAAGCCTTTAATCTTTCGATTAAAGGCTTTTTTGGTTTAGCGGCTTGGTAAAAAAACTATGCGAGGTACACAATAAAAGCTCTATAGAAAATTGTAAATCAATTTATAATGCCAGTTTTAGTTCAAACATTTCAAATTGGGCTAATAAAAAAAGGTTTCGGATATTATCTTATCGTCCTTTACGCCAAAAACTGCAATTTCTGCTAAATGTACCCTCTGGCCCTTTTTTAAGGTCATGTCCCTGCCCATGGCCACGCTAAAATAGTCGCCGCCAACCACCGGTTCGCTACAAAAGAAGCTGTGTACTTCTGCTATAATTTCCTGCCTGGCTTTTGACTTTGCTAAAACCGCTTCAATACCCTTGGTTATAGTAGGCACCCCCATTGCCAAAGCATGTTCAGGTTCGGTACAAACAATATCGGCGCTGTATAATTGCTGATAGATTTCTGCTACCTGTCTTTTTTGGAAAAGTTCATTATAGCGATTGGCTAATTCCTGAGTTGTCATATTTTTTTGATTTAAATTTTAATAGCACAAAGGTATTATGCCGGATAATACTAAAAGCATCTAAAAGTACTTTATATTTGCTTAATCGTATCAATTTATAAAAATGGACGCTTTAAGCACCGTATTAGAGGCAACAGACTGAGAAGTGTTGTTTATAGCAAATTTCCCCTTGCGGCCCCATGGGGGTTGGATGTTGTTAAGGACGGAAATTCGCAATTCTGGCGATTGGTAAGCGGCAATTGTACCGTTGGCTCGCCTGATGGCCGTATAATAGAATTGGCGGAGGGCGATCTGGTATTTGTGCCTCACGGAAGCGCACACTGGATAGCAGATAAATCTACCAGTTTACGCATGCCGTCGCCCGAGTTTGTTAAGGCCCGCAGGGCGGGAATCCCTGTTTTTAACAGTGGTGGCGATGAAACTACCCTTATAGCGGGCCATTTTGAATTTGATTACCAACCCTTGCATCCTTTTTTAAAGGATTTGCCCCCAATTATCCATATCAGGCAATATGTGACAGAAAACCAGCTTTTACTAAAGCAGGTTACGCAATTAATGGTGGAAGAACTCAATAACGAAAGACCGGGAAGCAGTGTAATGCTGAAATGCTTGTCGGAAATTATGTTTATCAATATCATCAGGACCTATTTAGAACAGGCTGTACCCGACAGTGGTTTTCTTTCCGCATTAAACGACACAAGGATCAGCAAGGCGCTAAAACTGATACAGGATTCACCCCAAAACCACTGGACGCTGGAATCTCTTGCATCGGAGATTGGCATGTCACGTTCTGTTTTCTTTAATCAGTTTAAAAAATTAGTACATGAAACACCGTTGAGCTACCTTACTAACTGGCGCATCAGGCAAGCCCAAAAGCTATTAATGATGGATAACAGCAATATATCCGAAATTGCAGCAAACGTTGGTTATCAGTCGGAAGCGGCTTTTAACCGGATATTTAAATCAAAAACGGGGCAAACTCCCGCCGTGTACAGAAGAAGTATGTTTTTCAAGTAATTTTTTCGCATGTGGTCTTTATTCACCACTAATTTCTAACATAACTTAAACGCAAAAAGCCTCAAATCCTCTGACTTGAGGCTTTCTCTTGTAGCCTGAAACGGACAATTCTCAAACTATTTCTTAGATGATTTAAAAAAGATCGCTTTTTAAACAAGGTTCGAGTCCTGATGGGGCTATAGCTCAATTGTACGAGCCTAAAAATTGGTTAACTATCTGCCTCATAGGCATTTGATAATTATTAATGAAAAATGCTGAAACTGAACCTTTGGACGGCGCGCTAATATTCGGCAAGTATGACGGTGGAGCAAATCTTCCATAGTTGCGATAAAACTATTTAGTGGTTTTATCGGTAAACGGCGATAGCTCCAGCAAATTGGCTTTAACAAAGCCGGGTACGTAGGTGGTTTTATCGGCAAGCTGCATGGCAACGGGGTTTTGAACGAAAGGGTAAAGCGAATAAGTGAATGTATAAACGCCTTTGTTGCCAAGCGGGTTTACATGCCCTTCATAAGCGAGTAAACCTTCTTCCTGCGGGATATGGTAAATAATACTTTTATTTACCCATGGCCCCACAGGCGATTGCGCAAACCACACAGCTACCTGTCCTGACAAATTCGGTATGCCTGACATGGCGTAATTATCCGGCCCTATTTTGATCACGTTTCCTGCTGAAACCCCTTCAACCAATTGTGCAGCCTGTGTGAAATCGGTACTCCAGTTGCCATTGCCTGTATAAAACTCCCAAGCCGCTTGTGAATCCAGTTGTCCCTTTGGAACACGGCCCGCTACTGTTGAGCGGTTGACACCAAAATAAAGATAATCGTAGTCACCGTCCTGAATAACGCAGTTAGGGGATGTGTTGATTGTTGCCGGTAAACGGTGAAGGGATACTACAGCCAAATCCGGCAATGACAAAGATCCTATCCAGGTATGCCCGGCAAAGCGCGTACCTTTCCTGGTTATCTCTATTAATATGATCTTCAACATCCCATTCTCTACAACACCACCACTTTGCCAGAATTCGCTCTTATTACTATCCGGCACAAATAAAGATAATGGCCTTAGCGCGTTGCCACCGTATCTTGAAATTAAGCTATCGCCTTTTTGAACTACCACCAGATTATTGATCATTTTCGGCGAGTTTAATATATTGGAATGTGGATCTTCGGGCCCCATGAATGAGTCGTTATAAACCCATGCCACCCGGTTATCCGGCAGCAGCACCGGGTTGTTGTTATCGCCCGATAGCCATCCATATGTTTCATTAAAATTATTCTGCCAGTCGTACTGGGCCCTAACGTCGAGTTCCGGATTTGTTTCATCATTTACAATTTCCACATCATCCAGATAGTAGGTAGTTGCTGTGTTAAAATTAAGCTGAAGCGTAGTATTGCTTTCCGTTACTCTGAACGCATATTGATACATTTGCCATTGGTTGTGGGTGGTATCTTTACGGTTCCAAATCTGGAAATGGCACGTATTATCTGTATTTCCCTCCTTCAAGTTAATGTCGAGCAGTGCATTTCGCTGTTTTGAGAGCGCCCAAAAACGTAACAGGTAATAGCCTTTTTTATTCAGTTTTACAGGTGCGGCCGAAAGCGTCACTGAATTCTTAGCAGTACCGATATGGGTAACACTTACGATCAACCCTTGTATCCCGCTATGTACATGCAGCGCATCATTAGTGATGTTAAAGGTCGCGCTGCTGCCATTGTTTGTAGCCGTCCGCCACCCGGTAAGATTATTTTCAAATCCGCCGTTGGCAAGTACAGGCTGTTTGGTAGCGACCGCGCCGGCAAAAAGAGCTGTAGAAATACACAGCATTAAAATCAGGCTGAAAAAAGCTTTTGCCATGGTTATGATCAATTGGATGGTTAAAGATAACGTTTTAGCAATCCATAACAAGGCTTGTAGCTAAAACATTACGGTCGACGATTTCAAGACCATGACTTCTCAGAATTTGTCCATTTGATGCCCTGAATGATTTAACATCTGAAAGAAGGCCAATTTAGGAGCAAAAAATAAGGGCAAATCAGTAAAAAAAACCGATTTGCCCAGTGTGGCAGCCTGAAACGGGATCGAACTAAATAAATTGGGCAAACAATCTCAAATCTTCCATCAGGCGATTCGAGTTTAGTCCTATTAACCACACGGTAAGATTTTGATGCTTTTAAGGGAGATAGTACGGCATTTCGGCAATGCCCCTTCATTAAAATGTTGCAGAAATAACCCCGTAGGGGTTAAACCTTTGTAGAAAAAAACATCAATTATTTCACGCGTGCCGTAGGTACAAAACAATAGCGAACTGTTAATGCCTCGCCAGCTTTTTTAATACGCCGCCGGCGGCTTCTTTAATACTACTGGTAAATACAAAGGCTTTGGGGTCAATGTCGCTTACCAGGTTGCGCAGGCGCCTTACTTCCAAACGGGTAACTACGGTAAAAATAATATCAACCGGCTGGCTTACATCAAAACTATCTTTTAAAAAACCACGCTCGCCTTTGTAAACGGTTATGCCTTTATTCATGCCCATTACCAGCGCCTGTTTTATTTTCTCGTTCTCGCCCGATATGATGGTTACACCGGTATATTCTTCCAAGCCCTCTATCACAAAATTTGACGTTCGCGACGCGGCATAATAAGTTAGTATGGAATATAAAGCAGTAGGCAGGCCCAACTGTATTGCCGCTATAAGGAATATAATAATGTTGATGCCTAAAATTATCTCGCTAATAGTAAAACTTATACGCCTGCCGGTATAAAGCGCCAGCACCTCCACGCCATCCAGAGCGCAGCCGCCGCGTATGGCCAGCCCAACGCCTATCCCCATAAATACCCCACCGAAAATGGATACCAACAGTTTGTCCTGCGTTACTTCGGGGTAAGGGAGGTACAGCAGGCAAAGGCCAAGGCCAATTACCGCTGCCGAAGTTTTTATAGCGTAAGTGCGGCTTATCTGGAAGCCACCCATAACTATAAAGGGTATATTGGCTATGATAATTACATAAGCGATATTAATATGATAAAGCTCATGCACCAAAAGCGACATACCGGTAACGCCGCCATCAAAAAAATTGTTGGGTACTAAAAAGCTTTTTAGCGCAAACCCGCTAAATAATATACCCAATATGGTATAAATGGCATCACTAAGCCAATGGGGCAGTTTAAGGCTTTTCATTTGCCGGTAGTATTTATGAGTTGGGCTTTAATTTGTACCATATTAGCCATTTTTTTGGCTTGCCGCAAATTTATAGCAGTTTTAGTAAAATAATGATGGGTTTCCATAAATTTAAGCTGCAATTTATTCCACTCATTTTCATCGGCAATACCCCCGGCAAATACAAGCTCATCATACAGGCGTTTGCCTGTTACAAAAAAGTCATCACGGCCCAGGTAATCCAAATCGGCATCAACCAAAATGCTTTCCAAAAGCGTTTTTGGCGATTGCGGCACTTTTGTGGCCCTTATCATCCCGCAAATCAAGCTAATTTCATCAGCAGTATAACCATAGCCGGGCAATACATCATTTGCTATTCTGCACGATTCTTCTTCGTGGCCTATAGTGCCGTTTAAATATCCCGTATCGTGGTACCATGCAGCAGTAAGTAAAAGCTTCACATCGGTATCATTAATGCCTTCTGCTTTTGCTATAACTTCGGCGGCACGGTATACATCTTTGGTATGCTCAACGTTATGATAGGTGAGGTTTTTGGGCAGTTCATGGGCCAGTTTGTTAAGAATAAATTTACCTGCCTCTTCAAATTGCATAACGGGGTTTTAACGGCTAATATATTAAATGTTTTTATTTACATCCGTAGTAAGCAAAGGGCTTTTTTAAAAGTTTGCCATATAGTTGTGTTAACCAGCAATTTGCTGCCGGTAAATTTGCTTATTAGCAGATAAAATAGTTACTTAAACAATTAATTTAAACCGGTATCCTAAAACAATTAAAATAAGCTTTCTTGAAAAGCGAAACTCTTTGTTATCACAAACTTTTGATTTTACACCCATGCATAAAATATTATCAAAAACAATGTTAAAGAAATGGTTACACCCGAATGTAATCATGTGCATCGTATTGTTTGCCGTTGCATCCTGCAAAAATACTTCGGATAAAACTGATAATAATTACGCTTTTAAGCTGCCGGTGATTAAGCCGCTGGTGTTTACCACCCCTCAAAAAATACATTGGGTAAATACGGCATATACCGCGCCCGTTGTGAAATCGTTTGACCTGGATAAATTGCCTGATAGTGTAGGCACAGGCAGTGATACCACCGATTTACAACCTTTTAAACATCCTGTTGAAGAAAGTAAGTTTGATTTTAATGCGCTGCCATCAAAAAACCTTGATATTGATAAGCTGCCATCGCATCCGGTTAAGTTTTTATCAGAAATTCTCCCTCCACCTGTTGTAATCCATGCAGGGCCGCCGCATGCTTCAACTGTAAGTGCCGCTTTGTATGAATTGAGTGAATACCAGGGTTTATCGGGCAAAGTAGTTACCGGGGTGCTTAAAGACCATAATGGATTTATTTGGATAGCTACCGAAAATGGCCTTTATCGTTATGATGGCGAAACGCTGATACATTATTTTCAAACTACAGGCCTTTATGTTGATGAAATGAAGGAAGACAAATCCGGCCGTATCTGGATGGCGGCTGACTATTCAGGCATACTAACATTTGACCCTAAAACAAATGTTGGACAAATGCTCGCACCAGGTAAAGGCCTGCCGGGTAAAATTGCCTATAGCATTTTTATTGACGATAAACAAAAAATATGGGTTGCTGTAGATGGTAAAATAAGTATTATAGATGCTAAAGCAAGCACAATAAAAACGCTTACCGAAGCACAGGGCCTCCCCGGGTATACTTTTATGTTAACCGCCGACAGGGATAAAAATATATGGGTTTCTACCATTGGTAGGGGGATTGAAATAATTAACCCAAAAAATAAAACTGTAAAATATATAAATATTGCACAAGGTTTAAAAACAGATACGGCAATAACTTTAAAACTCGATCATAAAGGCCGTATGTGGGTAGCAGAGAGTACAAAGGCAAACCATTTAGCTATAAACGTATTTGACCCCTATAATGGCAACGTAAAATATATTGATGAATTACCACCCAGTAACACTTGTTCAAGGTTCTTTGAAGATAATACCGGTACCATGTGGTTAGGCATAGCTACAGGCACAGCGCGTGTTAACCTTGATAAACAATTGGCGGGAAACTTGCAGCTTTCGGCAATAAAAGCCCTTGACGCAAATATGGTGTATAATTTTTGCGACGATAATGAGGGCAATGTATGGATAGCCGGCAGGCAGGGCCTGTTTATGAAAAAGCAAAACCATAACCTTGTTAAGCATATAGGTAATAGCCAGGTATCAAGTTTATACGAAGATAAGCGTGGCTTAATTTGGGTAGCAGATAATGATGGCGTACACGTTTTTAACCGAAAAAATAACACCTATAAAAATATCAGGATAAGGCAAGGTTTAACGGGTAATAACGTAGAAACCATTACCGCCGCAGGGGGTAAAATTGCAATATGTACTACTGAAGGGTTGAATATAATTGATACCGCGGCAAAAACTATACAAACCATACCCGCCTGGGGCAAATTGATTAACGCGTTTTTTGCAGATAAAGCGGGCAATATGTTAATAGGTTCTGATAAGGGCATTGAGATATATAACCCCATTAATAAAACACAAAAGCATATAGGCATTGAACAAGGTTTGAGTGATAGCCTTGTGGATGATATTAATTTAGATAAACAAAATAATATTTGGATAGCGCATACACATAATGCTACAGACATTATTAACCCGGAAACAAATACGCTTAAGCATCTAAAAAACCAGGCATCGGGCGATGAAATGTTTTTAAAAAATACAACAGATAGTGTTTGGATAGGTACGCCCACCGGAATATATATTGCCGATGAAAAAAATAAAACCCTTACTTCAATATCAGATGCCCAGGGTTTATTAGGCCAATCGGTAATTTCACTTTTGCAATATGATAATAAAATATATGCAGCTACAAAAAAGGGGATAAATGTAATAAACTTACCCCTGCCAATCGGTGCAGATAAACCATTGGGAATTACTTCTTATTGGGTTACCAAAACTGTCGGGTCTTTTTTAACTGATTTAATAACTAAAGATGGGCTTTATTGGAGGGGAGACGCAGGCATTGATGTTTTTAATTTATCAAATAAGTTAAAAACGGCGCCCCCGATATGTTATATAACCGGCTTTAATTTAATGGATCATCCGACCGTGTTTGAAGATGTACATGATTTAGATGCCACCGCTAATGATGTAATAACCAGGTTTAAAGATAGCGTAGTTTACCAGGATGAAAAGAAACTGGTAGCCGAAAATCCCTTACTAATTTACAACAAGGGTGGCGAAGTAAGCGGGCCATATAATTTGCCTTCTAACCTTGTGCTCCCGCATGATAAAAATTACCTACAGTTTCATTACACCAGTTTAAACCTGGTAAGAACAGATAGTACCCAATACCGCTACATGCTGGATGGCGTGGACCAGCAATGGAGCGCCCGCACCTCCGCAACCTCATCAGGTAATTATTTTAACCTGTCGCCCGGCATCTATACTTTTAAAGTTGAAAGTTTGGGTAACGATAGCATGTGGGGAGCGCCGGCAACATTTAGTTTTATCATAGCATCGCCATGGTGGCAAACATGGTCGGCAAGGTTCATATTTATGCTGTTGATTATTGGCGCTGTATGGGCCTTTGTGCAATACCGCTCATTACAATTAATTAAAGCCAACCGCCTGCTGGAACATAAAATACATGTACGCACCGAAGAGGTACTACAGCAAAAGGAAGAAATAGAAGCCCAGCGCGACCACCTGGAAGCGGCGGTAAAAGAGCTTAAAGTAACGCAAACCCAGTTGATACAATCCGAAAAACTGGCTTCGCTGGGCGAACTTACCGCGGGCATAGCGCACGAGATACAAAACCCTTTAAACTTCATCAATAACTTCTCTGAAGTGAACACCGAGCTGATTGATGAGATGAACGAAGAAATTGAAAAAGGTAACCTGGATGAAGTAAAGGAAATAGCCGCAAACATTAAAGAAAATCAGCAAAAAATAAACCACCACGGCAAACGTGCCGATGGCATTGTGAAAAATATGCTGCAGCACTCCCGCAACAACAGCGGCGAAAAGCAGCTTACGGATATTAATACCCTTGCCGATGAATACTTCAGGCTAAGCTACCATGGCCTGCGGGCAAAGGATAAATCATTCAATGCGGAAATGGCCACTAATTTTGATGAGAATTTGCCAAGACTAAATATTATATCGCAGGATATTGGCCGGGTGCTGCTTAACTTGTTTAACAACGCGTTTTATGCCGTGCAGCAACGCAAAAAAGCCGAAGGCGCCGATTACAGGCCTTTAGTAACCGTAAGTACCGCTTTGAACGGGGACATGGTTGAAATTAAAGTAGGGGATAACGGTACAGGCATACCCGATGCGGTTAAGGACAAAATATTACAGCCGTTTTTTACCACGAAGCCAACCGGCGAAGGTACAGGCCTGGGACTGTCGCTAAGCCACGACATTGTGTATAAAGGGCACAACGGCAGCATAGCTATTGAAACAAAAGAAGGCGAATACACTATTTTCACCGTTTCATTACCAGCTTAAGTATCATTGCCTGTAATATAAATGCATTATATTTAACTTTTTAAAATTACATCTGCATGCAAATTTTTTATTACCTGGCAGCTTTTCTACTCATAAACAGGTTAGGTAAGTCGTTCAAATTTACACCTACCTGGATAAAATGGCGGTCTGTACTCACATTCGGGCAGTGGGGTGTTCTGGCAGTGTATGTGGCAGTTCAGATATGGCTTAAAGGTTCAACCGGCGCATTTGTAGGTAGTACTTTGTTGCTTGGGGTAGTTTGGTTTATAAATAAAGAAGAAGATTTCATCAGCTTTAAAGCTTTTACCGAAGCGCATTATCCTTTAATTGCAACGGGCTTTATAAATGGCATAGCCATGCTGGTTAACCGTGATTTTTATGATGAACACAGGAATATTTTTGAGATTATTGTTGCAGCTGCCTTTATATGGATATTTGCCCGCTGGGCCACCACCAAAAAACAAACAGAGGAAATAAGACAAGCAGCCGAGCGTAATGCCCAGCTTGATATATTAGTAACACAGCGTACTGCCGAGCTTACCCAGCAAAAAGAAGAACTGGAAAAATCG
>Ga0302309_10002429_pt1 | contig 15514 bp, 10 predicted proteins | sample III_Palsa_N1_1_FD_200453 | JGI IMG/M metagenome (GOLD analysis project Ga0302309, IMG submission 200453) | Peat permafrost microbial communities from Stordalen Mire near Abisko, Sweden - III_Palsa_N1_1 | ecosystem: Environmental > Terrestrial > Soil > Palsa > Peat permafrost | place: Sweden... | reverse complement strand
ATTCGGCTACTACCTTCTTTTTAAAGGCCACGCTGAACCGAGTACGAGGGGGGCCTTTCTTTGACTTAACTAATTCTGTTTCCATTTGTTGACTTGGGATTAGTCAACCTTTCTTAGGACGTGACAATGAAACAAAAAAAGCCTGCAATCAAAATAATTGCAGGCTTTTAATTCATTTTGCGATACTCAGCGGAGAGAATGGCATTTCATATAAAGAGATATAAATGTGCTTCACCTACAATTGCTGCGTATTGTTTAACTATTTTAGTAACAAAACAGCTCATTAAGCATTTAACATTAAATATCTTCTGTGGAAACTATACTAAATATCTCCAACCTCAGCAAAACTTACCAGAGTGCAGGGCGTTCACTTACCGTGCTCGATGATATAAATTTCGCGATCGCGGCAGGTTCGACTAATGCGATCGTGGGCCCTTCCGGTAGCGGAAAAACCACGCTGCTGGGCCTTTGCGCCGGACTGGACCGTTCAAGTACAGGCAAGGTAGAGTTAAACAACATCAGTTTAGGCGACCTAAGTGAAGATCAGCGTGCGCAAATACGTAACCAGTACGTAGGTTTTATATTTCAGAATTTTCAATTATTACCCACTTTAACCGCATTGGAAAACGTGATGGTACCGTTAGAACTGCGTGGTGAAAAAAATATCAAAGCGAGAGCGACGGAACTGTTGGACAAAGTGGGGCTGGCTGATCGCGGGCATCATTACCCGGCGCAATTATCCGGCGGTGAGCAGCAAAGAGTTTCCATAGCGCGGGCTTTTTCAAACCGACCCAAATTGTTGTTTGCCGATGAGCCAACGGGCAATTTAGATGCGGAAACCAGCGAAAAAGTTGTTAAATTATTATTCGACCTGAATAAAGAAGCTGGAACCACACTTATTTTAGTAACCCATGATCTGGACCTGGCCGCCAGAACGCAGCGTATCCTGCGCATAAAAGGAGGCCATTTAATAGCCGACGAAAAAAACATTTAAACAGGCAATGGACACCTCCCCTATCAATAATAAAAGAAAAATAAACATTCGCTGGCTTTTTGAAATGGCCTGGCGCGACAGCCGTAAAAATCGCTCGAGGCTGTTTTTGTTTATTTCGTCCATCATATTTGGCATCGCCGCGCTGGTCGCTATTTACGCCTTCAGGTACAACATACAAAACGATATTAATGAGCAGGCTGCGACCCTTGTGGGTGCCGACCTGGTCATCAGTAGCAACCGGCCTGTTGATCCCGCTATGCGGCCCCTATTGGATTCCATCGGCCAAACCAGGTCCGAGGAACGAAGTTTTGCTTCTATGATCTATTTCCCCACTAACCAGGGTACCCGGCTAGTGCAGATAAGGGCGCTACAGGGCGATTTTCCGTACTATGGCAGTATTGAAACTAACCCATTACAAGCAGCAAACAAATTCAGGAACGATAAAATGGCGCTGGTTGACCGGACGTTGATGCTGCAGTTTAATGCCCATGTAAATGATTCGATAAAAGTCGGTAACCTTACTTTTTTAATTGCAGGGGTGTTGAACAAAGCGCCGGGGCAAACGGGCATCTCCACCAGTGTCGCACCTATCGTTTATATACCATTACGATACCTGCAACAAACTGGCCTTACCGAAAGAGGCAGCCGTATTACCTACAGTTTCTATTACAAACTGCCTGGCCATGTTAACATAAATCAACTGGTTAAAAAAATTGGGACACGGCTGGATAAAGCGGAAATGAACTACGAAACCGTTGAAACCCGTAAAGAAAACACTGGCCGCTCATTTGAAGATCTGAGCCGCTTTTTATCTTTGGTTGGTTTTATTGCGTTATTGCTGGGCTGTGTTGGCGTCGCCAGCGCCATACATATTTATATCCGAGAGAAAATTACTTCAATAGCCATTATGCGTTGCTTAGGTGTCAAAGCGGCCGAGGCATTTTTAATATTTTTGATACAGATTGTAGGCATTGGTTTAATAGGCGCAGTTATTGGCGCGGCCTTGGGCACGTCCATTCAGCACCTGCTGCCTTTTTTATTGAAGGATTTTTTGCCCTTTACGATTTCGGTTAACCTATCATGGATGGCTATCGGGCAAGGCATTTTATTAGGGGTAATCATATCTATTCTTTTCGCGTTATTGCCGTTAATTGCCATTCGCCATATTTCGCCGTTGAATACGCTGCGGATGTCCTATGAAGATGTAAACCTTAGCAGCGATCCCTTGAGGTGGTTGGTTTACCTGCTCATTCTTTCCTTCGTGGTGATATTTACCTTTTTGCAATTAGACAGCTGGATGGGCACCCTGTTTTTCACTGTAGGTATTATTACCGCTTTTTTAATACTTACTGTTGCGGCCTGGCTGTTAATGCGATTCATGAAGTTGTTTATAAAAGCCTCATGGAACTACCTGTTGCGTCAGGGCTTTGCTAATCTTTACCGACCCAATAATCAAACCATTATTCTTATTGTTTCCATTGGTTTAAGCACCGCTTTTATCTGTACGCTGTTTTTCATTCAGCAAATAGTGATCAATCAGGTTACCTTATCCACCAGTGGCAACCAGCCCAATATGCTGCTATTTGATATACAAAGCAGCCAGGAAAACGCCATCGCAACGCTTACCCGGCAGCAAAACCTGCCAGTTATGCAGCAGGTACCCGTAGTGACCATACGTTTGGAAAAAGTTAACGGTAAAACTGCCGCCGATGTAAAAAAAGCCAACCCGGTACAGGTTTCACCCAGAGCATTTGCTAATGAATACCGGGTTACCTACCGGGATTCACTCACGCCATCTGAAAAAATAATTGATGGTGCATGGGTTGGTAAGGCGCAGCCAGGTAAAGAGGTAGCCGTATCTATTGAAGAGAGTTTTTCTAAACGAACACGTATAAACATGGGCGATCACCTGGTTTTTAATGTACAGGGTATCCTGATGCCGGTTGTAGTCAGCAGTATCAGGAAGGTGAACTGGAATAAAATACAAACCAATTTCCAGGTAGTTTTCCCCGCCGGCGTATTGGAAGACGCGCCGCAATTCCATGTACTGCTTACGCGTGTAGCATCGCCTAAAGCATCGGCACATTTTCAACAATTAATCGTACAGCGGTTCCCCAATGTTTCTATTATTGACCTCGGACAGGTTTTAAGCGTTGTGGATGACCTGTTAACCAGGATAGGTTATGTAATAAAATTCATGAGCGCGTTCAGCATTATTACAGGCTTAATTGTGCTCATCGCTTCGGTAAGGATCAGTAAATACCAGCGCATCCAGGAGAGTGTACTGCTCCGTTCATTAGGCGCCAGCGGGAAACAAATCTTTGCCATCACCGCTTTTGAATATTTATTTTTAGGCATACTATCGGCTTTAACCGGTATTTTAATAGCTATGGCAGCAACCTGGTTTTTGGCTAAATACAGTTTCGAAGTGAGTTATCATATCAATTATTTTCTGGCTGTCGCCATCTTTTTGATCATATCTTTGTTAACGGTGATGATAGGTTTATTAAACAGCAGGAGCGCGTTAACTCATTCACCGCTCGAAATATTAAGATCAAATGCTTAGCTCAATCCGTTCCTCTAAAATTTCTGGTTTATTACTGGCCCTGTTTGTCATTGCCGGCTGCGGGCAAAACACAAACTCCAGTAAGAATGACCTGGTGACTACAGCGACACAGCATACTGTAAACACCAGTACCAAAACCATTCTTTTCTTTGGTGATAGCTTAACCGCGGGTTATGGGCTGGATGACCCCTCTGCCGCTTTTCCTGGTGTTATTCAAACAAAAATAGACAGCGCGAAACTACCCTATAGCATTGTTAACGCGGGGCTAAGCGGCGAAACTACGGCCGATGGAAAAAGTCGTATTGATTGGGTATTAAAACAGAAAGTAGATATTTTTGTACTGGAATTAGGTGCCAATGACGGCTTACGCGGTATCCCTGTTAAGGAAACAACAGCAAATCTGCAGGCGATCATTGATAAAGTACAAGCAAAATATCCCAATGCTAAATTAGTGCTGCTAGGCATGCAGGTACCCCCAAACATGGGCAGCGATTATGCTTCAGGCTTTAAAGCTATATTTCCACAAATAGCCGCAAAAAATAAAATCAACCTGGTTCCTTTCCTTTTACAAGGCGTGGGCGGCGTGGCCGAATTAAACCAGAAAGATGGCATACATCCTACAGCAGCGGGCGCTAAGATAGTTGCGGGTAATGTATGGAAAGTACTGCGGCCTTTGTTATAATAGCAGAAGAAAAGGCATGAAACTAAGGTTTTACATTGTCGTGGTAGCCACCAGACCTGGTTTACAATAAGTAGCCTGCTGTAGGGTCTTCCTTTGTGTTTTACGATACCAACATTAAACAAATTGCCTCTTGCCCCGTTATCCGATGTCATGACTATTAAAACATTAGCTTTTTTGTACAGCGGCCTTAAATGCAGGTAAATAAATCTCATTCAAGGTATGGTCATCAACCATTGACATGTAAAAATTGCGGTTGTCTTCCCGGTTATTACAATCATAATGTTTAAGACAAGCTGCAACTCCTTCTTTTTGAATTCCACGAATTGCTGCGACAGCGACAGCACTGTTTAAAAAGGATCTTCCGTATAGTATTCAAAAAATCTTCCATTCAATGGCCCTTAAAATATTTATACAAGGAGCAAGCAATACACCAATTCCTTTAGCCCTTGCTTCTTTTCCCATAACATTGTTTGCCTGTTCAACCAGGTTAGGATCCCAGTATGCTCCAAATGACAGGCCCGACGGAAATGCTGTAGCCGGGCCGCCCATATTTGGCCCACGGGGGCCATCTCAACATTTAACATTAGTATTCCAAGTCTTTATAATACCTAAAAATGACTCTTCGGAGACAATGCCCGAACACATTTTTATTTTTTCTTCGAGTGAGAGTTGCTTTATAATATTTTCAATTTTAGCTTCCGAAGGATCGGGTTTATTTTTTTTATCGATTGCCCATTCGATACTATTACAAAGCAGACAAAAAAGGATATTAGGAAAGTAGTTTTCATAATTAATGTTTACAAGGCGGGTATGATGCAAATGATGGTTACTTAAAGTTCAGCTTAGAGCTTACTTACAATAAAAATGGACTTAACAGCCTTAAGTGAAAATTTGATTCTTGTGTATGACTGGCCATGTATATTTATATAATGAACATCATTTATTTTGGAAATGCCACCGTCATTCGGATCCCATAGTTCAGGTTTTAACCTTCCTTTCAGGTTTAAATAAGTGTTAATCTGATCATCCGTAGAGTTAGCAAAATAGTAGATATTTTTACCTGCTTTAACTTTATGTAAATAAGAAAAGCCGCCATTAGCGCTTTTCGGCTGTGGGTTATTTTCGATTAAAACATCGGGTGTTGCATTCATTCTGCCAAGCGTTTCATTCAGTACCTTTTCACTGAGCTCAGGAATAAAAGCTGCCATTCCGCCGTGGTTATTGCTATGCATTATAATACCATTAGCCGAAGCGGTTTTACTTTGATTGCCAAAAATTTTATCTACCAAAGCCACTACAGCCGCGTCTTCTCCAAACTCGGCCGATTTTGTTGGAAGTATACCGGTTGCTATAATTTTACCGCCATTATCATAAAACAGCTTAAGTTTTTTTAAGGTCTGGGCTGAAATCACCCGCCCTGCGGGAACAATGATGATACTATACTTTTGCATATTCACAATATTGTTCATCACGACCTCGTGGTTCCGGATAACATACTGATCTTTAACAAAGAGTTGCGGATGAATAAAGGTAAAATCCCTGTGAATTTGATTAGTTAACATGCTGCTAATCGCCAGGTAGTCAGTACCCGGAGGTGCATACTGCCCAACAGATTTATTATCGGCTGCCTGGAAATGATAAAACCCTTCAAGAGAAGCGATCGGATAAATAACGCCAATTTCTGAAACGGTCCGTCCGCCTTGTAACATCATTGAAGTTCTGGCAGCAAAATCATTAAAGCCATTAAGTGCCGAAGCTATTTTTGCACTATAAGGCGAGATCAGTGGCGGTATTCTAACAGCTTTTGCATCCGGATCATACCACATACCATGTGGTATTAAGTAGTTAATTCCGCGGGCAAATATTTCCATCGCGGTGCGGTACATCATATTAGCATCAAATGTCTGTTCGCTAAAAGCCCCAAATGTTTCAGACGCGGTAACCGGGCGGTCATATACAGCCGCAGCTGAACTTACCATTTTAAACCCGTCCCGGCCATGACCATGATAGAAGATGGCGTCCATTGTAGGTATATGTTCATGCCGGTAAAATTTTATAACATCAAAGCACATATCAACAGGCTGTATTTCGTAGTTACCTGGGGGGTGCCCTGAACTTTTAAGACCATGTTGTTGATCCCAATCAGCAATAACTTTGGGAAAGCCTTCTGCAAGCAATTCTGCGCGGGTGTCATAAAAAGCTACCCTGGCGGCTTCGGTTTCCGGACCGATATCTTGCCATAAAGCCGGGTAATATAGCACTGGATCCTTTCCATATAATTGTTGAAATTTTTCATTGAGGCCATCGGTCCAGCCGCGTTCTTTTGTGACATAGCCTACATCATCAAAAAAAGTTTGTTTAATTACCGAGCCGAAATAGTTAGAAAATCTTTTAGCATATTCATCATAGGTTAATGAAACGAACTTTTTGACGGATGCATCATCTAAGTAATCGACAATTGCATCCGGACCGTTCTGGCAGGTAAAAAACATAAGATGCCATTTACCATCCGGAATTTTCCACTCGAACTGATTGCAGTGTGCAAACCCTGTCAGATTTTTCCGTTCTTCGGTGCCATCTTCAACCCCTACAGCAGCCATCAATTTACCACCAGGCAAAGTAAAACGAAATGTTACAGGCCCGGAAATAGTTGTATCTGTTTTGACTATTTCCTTTCTGATCGCATCAGGGTACAGTTGCTTTAATTTACCACCAGCCGTACCGCTTGGAAAATCAATATCATCGTAAAGAATTACGTGAAGCCCATTATCCTGTGCTGCCTTTAAAATGTCTGCATATCTTTTAAAATACTCGTCGCTCAAATACATCGGTGACATTCCGGGGGAAGTTAAATTCGTCCCAACCTGAGGACCGGGGGTAACTGGCAAAACGGCCACACCACCAAAGCCGCTCTTTCCTGCATCTGCAACTTGTTTTTTAATGCCTTCCGGTGTTAATTTCCCATTCAGATGCCAAAAAGGTATTGGCCTGTAATCTATTTGCGGCTTTTTAAAATCTTGTTCTAAGATATGCTGGGCCTCTACTGTATGTAAACCAAATGCCACGCTTAACAAGCACAGAACCGCCCTTAAAGAATAGCGAATGAGTTTTATGTTCATTTTATTTTGATATAAATTATTTTGCATACAACACACTCACTTACTGATCAATTAGCCAGTAAGCGAGTGTGTTATAATTAATTATATACAACGGACCGATTAATACCCAGGTGATTGTGCTAAACTATTGCCGCTTGAACGAACTTCTTGTGTTGCGATCGGCAAAAAATATAGCTTATCGCTCCACACTCGTGTAAGAAGATTTATCCGTGTATAAGTAAAGTTATTATTTCCATTGTTTGTTACGATAAAACCCTGAATCGGCTGCGACTCTGTCTGAGGAGCGATCTTTAGCCTTCTTACATCGTTGTACCATGTTCCTTCAAAAGCCATTTCAACCTGGCGTTCGTGAATAATGCGATTAGCTAATGCTATACCGGTTTCTGTGATCGGAGGCATATTTACACGGGCTCTTATTTTGTTAATGTAAAGCCGGGCATTATCCTCGTTGCCCAAATTGTACTGGGCTTCGGCATAATTTAAATATATCTCACCCAAACGGAAGAAAATCCATGGGTTGGTGTACGGTGTTGTGGCTGATACCGGGATACTCGGATCAATAAACTTCAACATCCCGTAACCTGTAGGTGTAGCATCATTTCCCTGGAAATCAGTCCCACCCTGGTAGGGTTCAAAAGGCCTGCCGTTAAAATCTGCACCATTATAAAGCACCGATGCATAGAATCTTGGATCGCGGTTTAAATAAGGATTTTTAGGATCATAGGTATTTTTCGGGTCTGGATTAACAACCCCGTTAATCACTGGAATCACTCCGTTGGTCATTTCGTAAGCATCAACTACATTTTGAGTCGGCGCCCTTTGTGCCAGGCCACCATTTCCCTGCGGGCCACTATAATACCCAATATTTGATGAATTGGCATTTGAAAAATATTTGCCAAATATAATCTCACCGTTTGCCCCACCGATAAATAAGCCATGGTAGTCTGTAGCAAGGGAATAACGGTTTGAATTGATCACTGCCAGGGCAGCATCTGAAGCATCCTGCCATCTCTGCTGGACATTAGACGGGTTGTTTAAAGGGCTGGCATAATACAAAAGAACACGTGCTTTTAATGCCGTAGCAGCATCTGCTGAGGCCCGGCCCAAATTGGCGCCTGTTTGTTGACCCGGCAGATTTGCGATCGCAAAATTCAAATCATCCAGGATATAAGCCACGCATTCATCGTAAGTATTTCTTTTTACACCGGTTAGTGTTTCAGTCAACGTAAAAGGTTTTGTTATGATGGGGACGCCGCCATAATTCCAAATCAGCTTTGCATAAACAAATGCCCGTAAAAACCTAACCTCGGCGGTCAACTGATTTTTAACCGCGTCCGTCGCCGGTAAACTATTAATGTTTGAAAAAAATGTATTAAAGTTATTTATAGCTGCATAAGCAGTATTCCAGTAATAATAATAGCCAGAGATGCTGTTAACATTATCAGGTGTAAGTGCGGCTTTCCCAATAGTCGACTGGTAATTACCCAAATCAGCCTTAATTAAACATTCGCCTGCGAAGTATTGCATATCGCCTGTTGAAAAGCCGTCCTGTAAATAGTTGTACTGGGCATTTACAAACAATTGGGCAAGTGTAGGATCGCTCCAAACATTCGATGACGATATTCTGTCGTTTGGTGTAATATCGAGTATGTCTTTTTTGCAGGCCCCCAACAGCATTATGGTCGTTAAGAGGACTATATATTTATATTTCATAATTGATAATTATAAAGTGAAGTTTATACCTAAGTTAATTACACGAAGCTGATCCATTCCCCAGGCCCAATTTGTCAGTTCCGGATCCTGGCCCGCATTTTTAAAGTTGTCATGAATAAAGAATAAGTTGGAGCCATTCAGGAAAACCTTTGCGCTTTTGAAGCCGGCTTTGCTGAGCAATTGATTTGAAAATGTATAGCCTATTTCACCGGTTTTTAGCTTCAGGAAAGCCATGCTTGCATAACGCCAGGTAGTGTTTGTTGTTCCGTTTGTGAAATTTTGGCCAGGGCTTGGATTCGTACCGTTTGGATTGGCTGGCGACCAGACATTAGTTGCCTGCGCTTCCGGAAAATTCCCCCATCCAATCGGGTCAAATGGTAACACGCTGTATTTTTCGCCATAAGCTTCCGCCTGGCCCTGCAGGCCTAATATCAAATCGAAGCCTTTATATTCAAAGTTAAAATTTAACCCATAAACGATTTGAGGCATTGGGCTATAGGGTTGCCTTACTTCATCAAGGCTATTGATCACACCATCACCATTAACATCTTTATATATAAGGTCTCCAGGAACAACACCAGCCATATGCGGGGTTGCATCTATTTGAGCCTGACTTTTGTATATACCAGCGGTTTCGTACAAAGGAACTGTACCGAGTGATTTGCCCGTTTGTTGTTGGTATGACGGTAAGCCGGGAGTTTCATCAATTGATATAACCGTATTCTTGGCAAACATAAAGTTGCCATCAACAGTATACCTGAAATCGCCTATTTTTTGCGTGGTGGAAAGGTCAAATTCTATACCCTTGTTTCTGATATGTCCTATATTTTCATCAGGCAGGGTCAAACCGGTATAAGCTGGAACAGAAGCGCTCGGTTGCGCTAAAATGTTGCTGCGGTCTGTTCTGAAAACATCTACCGTGGCTGATAACCCGCCATTGAAAAACCGCGCATCGATACCGATATCAGTAGTTTTTGCAACTTCCCATGTTATATTGGGGTTCGGCGTATTTGATTGTACCAATCCTTGAGCAGAAGTTGAATTAAATGGATAATTGCCTCCATAATTGTACGATGTGAGGTACTGATAGGCGCCAACATTGTCATTTCCCATTTCACCCCAGGAAGCCCTAAGCTTTAGATTATTAACCCAGCTTACATCTTTTAGGAAATCTTCTTTTGAGATGATCCAGTTACCCGATACGCCCGGGAAAAATCCCCATCTTTTACCTGGCGCAAAATTATCGGAACCGTCGTACCTGAATTGAAATTGCGCATTGTATTTGTCATTATAGGTATATAATGCACGGCCAAATAAATTTTCCCTGCCGGTACGAGCAGACGATCCGTTATTTGATTGATTTGCAGTATTGGCATCCCCCGCGAAAAGTTCTTGCAGGGCACCGCTGGCATAATTTGATCTGCTTGCGGTAAGATCATATGCACTTGTTGTATTTTGCTCATAGGCAATAAAAGCGTCAATAGCATGCAAGTTGTTGAATGTATGATTATAGGATAATTTAATATTGGAGGTAACCGAACTGCCTGCAGGAAAGTTAACTGATAAGCTAGGCGCCGCTGCATTAGAGTTTAGCATTTTGTTGTACTGACCTGTGGCCGGGTCTAATACATAGTAATAAGTTATACCATTCCAGTTTTTAACGTAATTATTATCATAGTCATAGGCAAAATTTCCGGACAACGCTAATCCATCAAGTCCTGGAATTTTATATTCAGCCGATACGGTACTGGTAAAATTACCTGCAGTCTGACCTTGATAACCGTAATCCATATCCCTTGACATCAATACCGCATTGTTGCCGGTCCGGCCCGGCCCAACAAGGCCATTAGGATAAATACCGTTTAAAGTAGGAAGACTTAAAAACAAGTTTCCCCAATCCATATGGCTACTTACATTATCCCTAACCCTTCCGGTTAAGTTTAATGAAATTTTTAGATCCTTATTTACTTGGGCATCAATATTAGAGATAAAATGATACTGCTTATCATAAGTAAATCCATCTACGAATGGACTGCCGTCATGAAGATATCCTGCGCCAACATAATATTTTACACCTTCTGATCCGCCAGTTACATTAACATCAGCTCTTTCCTGAGTTTCCCAATTTGCTTCAACAAGTTTTGGCCAATTGGTATTAGGATGATTCAGTGGATCTGATCCATTTTGAAACTGAGTAATGTCGCTTGCGGTATAGGTGTCGGGAAGCCCTTGTAATTCATCCTCCAGATTCGTCATTTTCGCATATGTTGGCGCATCTGCATATTTGGGAATTCGTTCGGGTTGAACCCAGGCCTGGTTGTAGATGGCATTTACAGTTGCCTTTCCGGTTTTACCTCGCTTTGTTGTAACTAAGATAACGCCATTGGCGGCCCTTGAACCATAGATTGCTGCAGAAGCATCTTTTAAAACTGTTATTGATTCCACATCTGCAGGCGGAATGAAACTTAAATCGCCATAATCGCGAACAATACCATCAATTACGTATAATGGTGACGAGTTGCCGTTAGTGCTGACACCACGAATATTAATTGCTATCGCGTCATTACCAGCCTCTCCGCCACGGTCATTTATAATCACACCGGGAACCCTGCCAGCCAAACCATTGGCAAGATTTGGCGCCGGGCTTAGCGCAACATCCTTTGCAGTTACCGTAGTAATGGCGCCGGAAACTTTATCTTTCCTTTGCGTTCCGTAGCCAACTACAACAATGTCGCTCAGCGTATTAACAGATAGCTTAAGCTTAACGTTGATCGTTGTGTTACCATTTACATTTATTTCCTGTGTATCATAACTTATAAAACTAAAAACCAAAGTGCCATTAGGATCAGGTAAAGTAAGTGTGTAAAATCCGGAAGGATCTGTGGCAACACCAAGGCTGGAGCCTTTTAATTTTACACTCACTCCCTGAAGTGGATCGCCCTTCTCGTCGGTTACTTTCCCGGTTATCTTTAGTGCCTGTATGGTGTTAAGATTGTTTACATCATCTTTGCTTTTCAGCGCTATAGTTTGTTGAATGATGGTGTAGCTTACCGGCAGATTGGAAAGGCATTGGTCAAGGACACTGTTCACCGTGGCATGATCGGTGTTTATAGTTACTATGTGCGTTTTAAGGACATTGAGCTTGCTGTCGTATATAAAGTGATACGGTGTCTGCTTTTCAATTTGCTTCAATATTTTTTCGATGGAAGCATCCTTTTCGTGAATGGATATCGTTTGGGCATATCCGCCGGCGTGTACCTGCGCCAGTCCTAAACATAAAATGACGGCAATTAGCTTCATAGCCAGCAAAATTTTAGACATACCTGGGCTTATAGCCGCGGGCTTTAATTTAAATTTCATACTTTCGTTGAGTTTTGGGTTAAACGCTTAAGTTCAATTCGTCAATGTTGATGATTGGGAACCCAGAACATATAACCGGTTAGTGGGTCAAACACTTACCGGTTTTTTTATTCCAGCATTGTTACGTAACAATTTTCAATTGTCAGGACATGCTCCCGGGGTTCTCTTACAATCTTAAGGGCTGATAGGTATTTTTTTTCTCATAAAAATCTTAGGTTAATAATTCGGTTAATTGGTTATTTATAGTTTTATTAAGCAAATCTTCTCACAGTTTTACTTAGTTCAATATAGTCACGGTTTTTCCTTGTATCCTGAATTTAATACCTTCAAATTTTAACAGGTCTATTAAACCGGAGAAGTTTACATTTCTTGATATTCTTCCGGTAATCTTCAAATCCGGGATTTTATTTTCATAGCTAACTTTAAAATCATACCAGCGGGCAGCGTTATTCATCACTTGCTGTATGTCCGCATTATTAAATTCAAATAAGCCGTTTGTCCATGCTATCACTTCATCCACATTTGCATCAGGTATTATTTTTATAGCCTGTTTGGCATCGTCATTATTAATTTGCGTTTGCTGCCCCGGTTTAAGAATAACATGCTGGCCCTGTGTAGAAATTTTTACCGCACCTTCCACTAAGGTTGTTTTAATAACAGCCTCATCATCGTATGCATTGATATTGAATTTGGTGCCAATATCTTCCGTGAGCTGGTTGCCTGTAACTATTCTGAAGGGAGCTGCTCCGTTGTGCACCACCTCAAAATATGCTTCTCCTTTAAGTTCTACTTTTCGTTCATTGCCGCTAAAAGATGCCGGATAACGCAATGACGAGGCCGCGTTCAGAAATACTCTGGAACCATCTGAAAGAATTATCCAGTATTGCCCACCCGCTGGGGTGGTTATCGTATTATAAACCAGTTCTTTTGATTTTTCATCGCTACTTGCCGTAACAGTGTAAATCAGTTGCCCGTGTGCCGTTTTACTCAGCGATGTATTACCTTGCTTTCCAAATTGACTACTACCTGTGCCGGTTAAAATAATTTGTTTCCCATTTGAAAGCGTAAGAATAGCCTTATTACTGCCTGGGACGATAGCTGCCGATTCGTTTTTAGCCAAGGGCGGCGTTTTTATTGATTTTTTTAAAAGGTGCTGGCCGCCAATATAAAGGAATAGTAAAAAAGAGGCCGCAACAGCAATTTTGGGCCACATATAACGTAAGCGGAATTTATTTCTTACCGGTTCAAATTTTGCCCATATCGCTTCCGAATCTTCAACCAGCTCGTCAGCTGATATATATATTCTTTCTGCTTCATTATGGCTTAAATACCAGCTTTCTAAAAAAGCAATCTCCTCTTCAGTGGCTTTTCCCGTCTGATATTTGTGTAATAGGTCTTTTAACTGTTTTTCTTCCATAATATTTAAGGCGATAATATCCTTAATTATTAGTAAGACAAGTTGAACAGGCCAAACAGGTAAAAGAAAATGAAAAAAAATTATTTATTGTATATAAGGGACAGAACCAATATCACCAAACCTAATTTACCATGTAATATCTTGATGGCATTTGTTACGTGCTTGCTTACCGTTTGTTCGGAAATCTGGAGCTTGATGGCGATTTCTTTATGGGAAAGATACTCTTTACGACTTAGTTTGAAAACCTGACGCATTTTTGGAGGCAGGCATTCTATTTCATGCTCAATTATCGCAATTAACTGGCGCTCCCTAACCCTGTGATCTGTTATGATTTGGCCAACCGAGGCGAACTGCGCCAGCGACCGTAAATACCGGGATTGGACTTCTTGCTTTGCAATCTGGTTCAAAAAAGCATTTCGCACGCAAGTATATAAATAACCTGAAAGATTTATATTTAGCTCGATAATGTCGCGTTTTGACCAAAGCAACGTGAAGACTTCATGCACGATATCCTTTGCTTCTTCGCGATCGCGTGTTTTATTATATGCATGATTTAATAACTGGAAAATATACCGTTCATATATTTCTTTAAACGCTTCATGATCACCCTCCTTTAATAAACTAATCAGTTCATTATCGGTTACATCCATTAAAATTCTCATGATATTACAACTTTAGTCATAATGGTTATCCAGCAGAAGAATAAATTATATTATTCAAATCAATAAATGAAATAAATTAATTGGCAAATTTATTTCCAGCAATATCGTAGTTGACAAAGAGTTCACCCTTAAAAAGCAGACCCCTTTTTTGAAAAATTCAGATAAATAAGAGAAAACAGGTTTATATTAAATAATTTTCTAAAGTTATAAAGAACTTCTGATGTAACTGTCATGGACTGTGTTGGCTGTAAAAATTAATACCACACATCAAACCTCAACATTTCAACGATTTTCAGTATCCTATTAATAGTTAAAGAACTATAGATCCGGTGTCAACTATTCATTGAATAAGCCTTTTGTTTCATTCCCGCGTGCTGTTCAAAAATCCTGGAAAAATGACTTACGTTAGTAAATCCGCAAACTTTAGTGCCCAGCTTTAATGTGCCTCGTGATGTGGACATTTTGTAATTCCCGATGGACTTTAACCAGTTTGCAAAAAGTTTCTAAACCAAGAAACCCCATTAACTTTCGTTAACGGGGTTTTGTTTAACAGCGCAAGGCTGATAAGATTGGGCACCGACCTACTCTCCCACATTTTACTGCAGTACCATCGGCTCTGGCGGGCTTAACTTCTCTGTTCGGAATGGGAAGAGGTGGACACCGCCGATATAGGCACCTGAATTTCTTTTGGTTCATTGGTTCATTTGTTTATTAGTTCATTGGTGCAAAGTTTAAGAGTTTTTCAACTAATGAACTAATGAGCCAGTAAACTAATGAACTTAATCACCGTGACCGATATTTTATTTATTTATTTCTACAGCTTTGTTCCCTTAGTTACTAATGAACTAATGAACCAGTGAGCTAATGAACAATAAACAATGACATATTATTGAAAGAAGTAAATAATTAAGAGAAAACAACAGCATCATTACTGAATTATCTGTTTGTTGGTTGTTCGTGAGTGGTTTATTGCTAAACCACTCACTATTATTCCATCACGA
>Ga0302309_10002428_pt1 | contig 15520 bp, 11 predicted proteins | sample III_Palsa_N1_1_FD_200453 | JGI IMG/M metagenome (GOLD analysis project Ga0302309, IMG submission 200453) | Peat permafrost microbial communities from Stordalen Mire near Abisko, Sweden - III_Palsa_N1_1 | ecosystem: Environmental > Terrestrial > Soil > Palsa > Peat permafrost | place: Sweden... | reverse complement strand
ACCTGCGCCTTTGCCGATGTCGCCGGCACCGCTGCCGACGTCGCCGCCGGGGCTACGGGTTGGCTGCGCCTGGCTGGGAGGCGTTGGCGGCGGGGTGTTCTGCTGCTGCTGTCCGTAGGCGCTTGCGCCAGAGACAGATGCGACGGCGAGGACGAGGAGTGCGGGAAGAACGCTGCGAATCAAGGTGCGCATGAAACTAAGCCTCCATGGTATTGGATGCTTCATTGAGCGCGGCGATTGCAGGCAGCGGAGTCGTAATGCGAGGAGCAGCTTTAGCGCTGGGCGAGCATTCAGCGTTTGGTGGTCACGGAGGCGGTCTGTAGTTCGAGGACGACGCGGGTGAAGTCCATGTGATTCCAGGCTTCGGCGATCTTTCCGTGTGCGAAGTGCAGGAAGCTGGTGCCGGAGAAACTTGCTGTACGGCCGGTGGGAGGAAATCCGAGGGCGTGACCAGTGTGGGTGATGGTGGCGGTCCAGCGAGCGGCTACATGATCTCCTTCGGCGATGATCTCGTTGACTTCCACGGAGATGTTCGAGAAGGCTTCCTTGAAGAGGGAGTGGGCCTGTTTAAATTCGGAGGGGCCAGTGAGGATGGCGGAGGGTTCGGGAAAGCCGTGAGCTTTGCCGTCGGGGAGAAAGAGTTCCTCGATGGTGGCGGGGTCGCCTTGATTCCATACTTCGTCGAACCAGCGCTGGACGAGTTGCTTGGTGGCGTCGCTCATGGATCCTCCAGAGGGGAAAAGAGTAGCACGGTTCTGAGCGACAAGTATGAACGGGCGGCTGGCGGGATTGACGCTGTATAAAGGAACTGCTTCGGGGAGTTCGACGCTATGGAGTCACCGCTTTACGAATCGATGGGGGAACTGATATCGGAAGCTGTCGCCGTCTTCATCATTATTGCGTTTGGGGATTCGGTGGCTGCGATGTATGTGCTCTATGATCCGAGTCCGTATCAGAATGCGTATTGGGGACTTTGCGTGGTGTGGGGGCTAGCAGTGACGATTGCCATTTACGCCACGGGTTCGGTGAGCGGGTGCCATGCGAATCCTGCGGTGACGCTGGCGCTTGCACTTTACCGGAAGTTCTCGTGGAAGAAGGTTGTGCCGTACTGCGTGGCGCAGACGCTCGGAGGATTTCTGGGAGCGGGGGTGGTCTATGTGTTGTTTGTACCTGTTCTGAATCACTTCAATCTTGTCCACGGGCTCACTCGAGCAGGTGGTGGCGCGGCGGGAGTGTTCTTCACGCATCCTGGACTTGCGGTCACGGCGATGCATGCGCTGCTGGATGAGATTATTCTCACGGCATTTTTAATCTTTGGTATCTTCGCCGTCACGGAGCAATATAACGAGCAGGCACCGGGGGCAAATTTTGGCGCGGTGATTATTGGGCTGATCGTGGCGGTGATTGGCGCGTCGATGGGCTACCTGGAGGCGTGGGCGATTAACCCGGCGCGGGACTTTGGGCCTCGGCTGTTCTGCTTCTTCGCGGGATGGGGGGCGTCGGCGCTACCGTCTCCGGATAATTATTGGTGGATTCCAATCATTGGGCCGTTGCTTGGCGGCGTGGTGGGCGGGGCGGCGTATCAACTGCTGATTCATCCGTTTCTGCCGGCGAGACGGCGTGCGCTGCGGGAACGGGAGCTGTTGGCACCATCACCGGCGAACGAGCAGGTCGAGAGAGAGCCTATCTAAACTCAACGAGTTGGCATAGGAATTGGTCGATGAGAGAACGCCAATCCTCGGGCGTGAGAGTGCTGCTACGGCGCGCCTGACGCTGCAGCGACGGGATTGCCTGGCGCCGGCGGGTTCTGCATCACTCTGAAACACCGAAGACCCGTCGGATCAACAAAACCGCCTGAAACATAGTGAGATTGAGCGGACTGCCGATAAAACCTGAACGGGAGCGAATATCTGGCTTTCGTTGAGATGGTTTCTGATGAGACAGATGATGTCGGGCATATACAACTACAACTACTGGCTTGTTGCACTCTTCTTTGGGGCGGTGTTTATGTCATACGCTGCGATTGCGTTGGTGGAACGAGGGATTGCCAACCACGGTTCGGTGGGGCGAGCGCGGTTGATTGGTTGCGCGATTGCGATGGGAAGCGGCATCTGGTGCGGGCCAACTGACTCTGATGGACAACCAGGATTGAGGGGAGAATGACCCATCTGCGGAGCATCCTGGTTATCGACGACGATCCTGTTATCGGGCAGTTTCTGTCACGTTTGGGCGCCAGCCTGGATTTGAGTTGTGACGTTACGACAACAGCTGAACGGTTCCTTGAGCTCTTGAGCCCAGAGACTTCTTTGATCTTTCTTGATCTGGTTGTGCCCGGCATCGATGGAATCCAGTTACTTCGTCTTCTCAGTGAACGAAGGTGCACGACTCCGATTATCATCATGAGCGGCCTCGACCGCCGAGTTTTAGAGACGGCTGAAAGGCTCGCGAAGGCTCTCGACCTGCGGGTGGTCGGAAAACTCCAAAAGCCATTTCGCCTGGCGCAAGTGGAGACGATACTTCAGGATTTTCGATGGACAGCTCTACCGACTCCCACGTCTCACCCGGCAGGAGCTGCTATTTCCGACTGCGACTTAGCGCGGGCAATAGAAAACGATGAGCTTGTGGTTCATTACCAGCCTCAAATAGATCTTTGTTCTGATGAGGTGATTGGATTCGAAGCCCTGGTGCGGTGGCAGCGCACGCCGCAAACTCTTGTCTTCCCTGACCACTTCATCCCGCGTGTCGAGACTTTGGGGCTGATCGATCGTCTGGGTTGGCTGGTGCAGAAACGCGGGTTTTCGGAACTTGCGCAATTTGCGCGACCGGGTGAGACGACCCCTACGCTATCTGTGAATGTTTCTGCTACCTCGCTGCTCGATTTGAGGCTCCCTGACAGGCTGGCGTTGCTGGTTGAGGAGCATGGACTTGATCCGGAAAGCATCATCGTAGAAGTGACCGAGAGTGGGTTTTTCGAGGATCTCTCCAAGATTCTCAACGTCCTTGCAAGGTTGCGGATGAAAGGTTTTCAGATTTCAATCGACGATTTTGGAACGGGTTATGCCATGATGCAGCACGTGAGGCACATTCCTGCAACGGAAATAAAAATTGATCGGTCGTTCGTCAGGGATATGCGGGTTTGTAACAGTGATCGCGTGGTCGTGGAAAAGACAGTTGAGATTGGACACGAGTTAGGAATGAGGGTGGTCGCAGAAGGGGTGGAAACGGTGGAACAGCTTGAACATCTCCGGGAGATCGGCTGTGATATTGTTCAGGGCTTTTACTTTTCCAGGCCGCTTGCGCCCTCTGTATTGCAAATGTGGCTATCGAAGTATCGGAGCGCTGCGGGTTGTGGCTTGATGATAGGAAAAGCTGTTGATTGCGGGTTGATGGAGCAGGGACCAGGGGCGGCGAGGAGCCTGTGATGGTTTGAAATGGATTCTTCGCGCCCTTTTGGGCAGGCACCGTTTTCCCTTGAAACATGCGCGACTTAGCCCGGTTTTGGGACGCGCGGTGGAGAATGCGATGCGGAGGGTGGAGTCGAGGCGGTTTTTTTAGCAACGGAGTGTGAAATTAGGAGGAGTGTGCGAGGGAGCGCAGGTAAGCCTGTTACACTTTTCGGGTCCACTCCTCGTCGCAGTTTCGCAATTTTGCGCTTACCTGTTCGTTTTGACAGTTCCCTGCTTCCGGTGATAACTAGTAGCGTGTAGTGAGCGTCGTGGCTTTCGTCCGACGTGACATTCAGGGAGGTTACTTTGAAGAACTACGTTCGCGTCATTTCGATTTTCGCCCTACTGGCCGTTCCCGTTTTCGCTCAGAGCAAGTTTGATGACCGCCTGAGTGAGTCAGCCGAAGTTTTGCGGCAGATGTCTAAACCCAGTGCTATTCCACCAGCTGTTCTGGATCGTGCTGCCTGCGTGCTTGTTTTTCCGCTGGTCAAGAAGGTCGGGATTGGACTTGGCGTGACCTACGGCAGAGGCGTATTGGTTTGTAGAAAAGGCGCCAACATGGACGGCCGCTGGTCGGCTCCCGCGATGTACAGACTCAATGTGGGCAGCCTTGGAGTCCAATTAGGAAGTTCGTCGACGGACTACGTTCTGGTTGTTGACACCCAACGCGGTGCGCTCAAGATTCTCTCGGGCAAGCTGAAGCTGGGAGCGGACGCGAGTGCGGTTGCGGGACCGACGGGAGCCAAAGCCGTAGGGGCGAATGATCCCAACATCGATATCCTGACGTATTCCCGCGCGAAAGGCGGCCTGTTCGCGGGCGCTTCGCTGGGGAGCGCGTCGATGGATTCTGACGACGACGCCAACAAAGCTATCTATGGCAAAGACATCGACGCCACGCAGATTATCAGAAGCGAGAGTGTGCCGGCGTCGGGTGCGTCCATCGTCGGAGTGCTGACAAGGCTTTCGCCGAAGCGGGTCCAGTAGTTTCCCGCTGTCGCTGTGTGGCAGAAGCTCAAGGCTTTTGCTGACTGACGGGCGAAGGATGGTTGAGAGAAGGTGCAGGAGTCGAGTTGCGACTCCTGCACCTTTTCGCTTAACCCCGGAGCGACTTACGCTCCGGCTGCGGCGTGCTGGTCGTGGTGTTGCGGTGAGCGTGCGTTTGTGCGGCGGGAGCCGTATTACGGATGGATGATCTCTACATCTCCCCAGGCTTCGCGCAGATATTCGGCGACTAGACGTGGATGACAAGGATGAGGTTGCTGACGCTGCTGGCGGTAAACTCTGCAGAGCAGAGTTAGCGATTTCATCGGAAGAAGGATGCCGAGATTATGGGTTCTCCGGTGTGACCTCAATGGCGTTGACGAGCGGATAGTTGGTTACCGGGACAAAGGAAAGGAGGATCTCGCCTTGCGCTGTTGGAGAGACACTGTCGATCGTTTTGGTGACCGACTGTCCGTGGCCATCGGCGAGGATGTCGAAGTTCTGGAGAACACTTTGCCCGTTGCAGTAGACATCGAAAACGCGGCTTCCTACGCCGCCGGGAGCTCCATTCTCCTGTCCGAACCATGCCTCGCGAAAATAGAGTGTGACGCGGTACTTACTGCCGACGGGAGCTGGCAGCGAGTATTGAAATGTGCCGATGCGGCCTGAGGCGTAGAGCCCGAGACTGGGACGATGCTCCTGATCGGTGGGCTGCCCGTGGCGGCCTCCGCGGAAGTAACGATCAGAGAGCCAGACGTTTCCACCGTCGTCCTTAAACGGAGTCGATGCGGCAACAATTCGAAGCGGAAGCGGTTGAGCTGTGGGTGCGGGCAGGATCTCAATCGCATTGACGGGGGACACCTCACTGGTGAAATCCAGGTGGATGGTGCCGTCGTTCTCTGGACTAATGCCCGGAATGGTGAAGGTTGTGGCGGCGCGATCTCCGCCTGAGCGGTCAACCACGTCGACGGGGTGGGTGGCGACGGCATTCACGGCCAGGGAAATACCCCGCTGAACGGGCTGGAGATTGGTCGGTTCGGCGAAATGCAGCCGCAGTTCATAAAGCCCGGGGGGCGCGTGGAAGGTGCACCGGACAATTCCACGAATACCGCCGTCGTAGATGTAGGAGTCTTCGGTTCCCGAAAAGGCAACGCCGGTGGGAGGAACGCTCTCTCCACCCTCGCACGCAGGCTTCGGTTCCCACCGGATCCCAGAGCGGTCGGTGTAGGGGTGCCTTCCCTTCCCGAAGAGGATGTGGGTGGGTCCGCTGATGGTGACGGGGGCCGCGGGTGAGAAGGCTTCCATCAGGCTGGAGTGGGATAAGTGGGACTGGCGCCAGAGAATAGCGGCAGCCAGGCCAACGACAATGAGGGCGACGAACCAGAGCCAGGGAGCGCGGGCCGAGCCGGAAGGACGAGACGAAGGCGGAGATGCAAACGGGGGCGCGGCGAGGGGGGCGCGGCCGGGTTCTGGTCGCGGAAAGTGTGACAGGGATGCCGCTTCGCCGGTTTCCGGTAGATGCACGAACTGCGCTACATATCTTCCGGCGGGAATGACGATACGCACCGGGTGGGACATGCCCTCGCCGGTCTCGTAGATATCCTGGAGGCGCTTGCGGAGGGTGTGAACCGTTACACGGACGATGGTGTCGGTCTGGGGATCGAAGTCTGCCCTTCGACCCAGGGCTTCGACAGCGATCGAGTACTCCTTGATGTGGTCGCCGCGTCCGGCGGCCGTCTCTTCGCAGACGTAACGCAAGACTTTAATGAGGTTCGCAGAGCGACCGAGAGCTCCTGATTCCAGCAACCATTCGAGCTCCGTGCGCTCCGTAAAATCCAACCCGGCAGATGCCGCAGACGTTCCCATTGAGGTGATTCAAGATAGCAGATTGGTCACACCATCGTGAAGGGGTTTCGGCTCGGAGCGCGACCGGCAGGCGGGCACGACCGTCGGCGCCCACGTCGATCACTAACAACCACTAACAAGTGTTAGTGGCGGCCGGGAACTGATTGAATCTAATAGCCTTTTGGCCCACACCTTTTCAGTCAAATGGCATGGTGCGCAGCTAACCTGCATTCACCCCCAATTCACAAGACAAAGCAATCTCCGGACCCATAGTGTGACAGCCGAGCTCACATCACCTCTTACTGCCAGAGATAGATACGGAAGCCCCACCTACTGGCGGGAAAGCGATGTAGAGAATTACCACTTTCGGAGGCAAGATGAAAACCGCAAGCCAGAACCACCCACTCCCCCAGGCAAGATTTCTTTTGTACCTGCTCAGCGTTGTGCTTTTATTTGCCAGCGCTGCGGGTCTGCATGCGCAGCAGACTACCGGCTCCATCGTTGGAACGGTGAAGGATCAAAGCGGGGCGGCGGTGAGCACAGCGACCGTGAAGGCCACGAACGTGGCAACCGGATTCTCTCGGACGGTGCCGACAAATGCACTGGGAGAATACCGCATCGATTATCTTCCGATCGGCAGCTACACGGTCGCCGCAGACGCAGCCAGCTTCAAGCATTTTTTGCAGGAAAACATCGATCTTAACATCGATCAGACGCTGACGGTGGAGATCGCGCTGGCAGTGGGTGCGGCAACAGAGACGGTGACCGTGACCGACGCTCCGCCGTTGATCAATACGTCTACGGCTGAATTGGGCAGGATCGTGCAGGGTGCGGAGATCGTCGGTCTCCCGCTCGTCAATCGCAATGCTTACACCGAACTCTCACTCACGCCCGGCGTCATGGCAAACAGCGCCAGTACAATTTCGAATCCGAACGGCACCCCGAATTTCGTCATCGGCCTTCCATCCACAGATGTTCAGATCAACGGATCCATTGATGGCGGCAATCCGGAGGTCGCATTTTACCTGGATGGAGGCAACAACATTACGGGCATTCGCAACTATGGAAACCAGCTGCCGAATCCTGACGCGCTGCAGGAGTTTCGAGTTGAGACTGCCAACTTCTCGGCGCAATACGGTCACATGTCGTCGGCCGTGGTCACGGCTGTCACAAAATCAGGAACCAACGCGTTTCACGCGACGGTCTTTGAATTCAACCGCAACACCGACTTCAACGCCTACCCCTGGGGTACTACTATCAAGAACCCCTACCATCGCAACAACTTCGGCGGAGTGTTCGGCGGCCCCATTGTGCGGAATAAGGCGTTCTTCTTCGTGAGCTATGCGGGTCTGCGCCAGGTCGTCGGCCAACCGCTCACGGGTGGCATTACGCCAACGGCGGATGAGCGTCTCGGCGACTTCACCGCCGATACCTTCAAGGTCAATATGCCCGGAACCAAGATACAGGTGGATGGAACAAATAGCAGCCCGAATTGCGCCACCCCAACGCTAAACTGCGTCCCGACTGACCTTCTAGACAAATCGGCTGCGACCATGCTCGCTACCAACACGAACGCTTTCGTCCCGTTGCCCAATGGTCCTCTTCATCCGAGCACTGGAGGTGGAGGGTACACGGGCAACTTTACCAGCCCCACGGATGATAACGAATATCTCGGCAAGTATGACCAGCTTATTGGCGAGAAGGACCATGTAGCGGCCACGTACTTTTACATCAAGACGACACAGAATGGTTATGGGGGCGGCAACATTCCCTGGTCGATCAACCAGTCCTACACGGGACAGACCAATGCCAACCTCAGCGACGTACACACGTTCAGCTCGAACACCGCTAACCAGGCGTGGGTTACTTTTACGCGAGCAGCGGGCGGCCGCGTGAATCTGCCCACCACCAACCTGGGGCAACTGGGATCAACGTTTACGATCCAGGGACCATCCGCGCTTCCTGAACTGATCATTTCGGGAGCCTGGTCGGCGGGAGGTTCGCTGGCCGGACCCGTGTCGACCTCGGACTTCTATTCGCTGCGCGATGTAGTCACCATGACCCGCGGTAGACATACCCTCAACTATGGCGGTGAATTTGCGCTGGACAAGACGATGTTCGTAGGCAATCTGTACAACTTTGGCGTCTTCAATTTTGCAAGTTCGGCTCCGACGACCACCGGCAATGCACTCGCCGATTTTGTTACCGGCCAGGTGAGCACGATGGAACAGGATACTCCGTACAAGACGCTCATCAGTGCATGGCACACGGCGCTGTTTGTGCAGGACAGCTATCGGATTACGCCGCGCTTCACGGCAAATCTGGGTCTTCGCTGGGACATCGACACCGCTCCCGTTGAATCGCACAACCGGACGGCATCGTTTGTTCCCGGGCAGCAATCCACTGTGATCCCGAGCGCGCCGCTTGGCCTGGTCTTCCCCGGGGACACAGGAATCGCGCGCGGGATCGTGAGCACGAAATATCATCATATTTCACCGCGTGTCGGCCTTGCATGGGACCCGTTTGGGAACGGCAAGACCGCTGTTCGCCTGGGCGCGGGTGTCTTCTACGGAGCTACCAGCGGCAACGAGTGGAACCAACCGGGCAATGCCCAGCCGTTCGCCGTACGCCAGACATTTAACTCCATTACATCGCTGTCGAACGTCTACGCGAATCCAGCGTCTTTCCCGACTGGCGATCCCTTCCCGTACGTCTACAATCCGGCTACGCCGCGCTTCCTTCCCGCAGCCAGCGTTGAAACGATTGGCCCTCACTCGCAATGGCCTTTCAGCTACCAGATGAACCTCGCCGTTCAGCAGCAATTGCCGGGCAAAGTGAGCGTGACCGCCGCCTACGTTGGTACGCTCTCGCGTGACGTGCCTACGATGATTGACGACAACTACGCTCCGTACTCTACGGCCTTCGGACCTCCGAGCACTTCGCAAGCGAGCATCAACGCTCGCCGGCCTTACGATCCAGGTGTCCTGGGACAGAACATCTACCTCATCACAAACCAGACTGGCTCCTATCAGTCGCTACAGATTTCGGCTAACCGGCCTATGTCGAAAAACATTAGTGTGAATGGCTTCTATGTCTGGAGCCACGCCATCCAAAGCTCGAACGAGTCCGCCATTGGGCAGATGACTGCCCAGGACTTCGATGAGCTCAAGGAGGAGAAGGGGCCCATGGATGCTGACCGGCGCAGCATCGCCGTTATGTCGGGCACATGGAACATCAGCTACTTCAAGGGGTCGAACATTGCAGGGAAGGAGTTGCTCAATGGCTGGACGATCGCACCGATCGTCTACCTGCAAAGCGGTGGGCCGTTCGAGATCACGACCGGATCAACCAAAAACGACGACAGCAACGGCCATAACCGGCCCGACGCCGTTCCGGGGGTGAGTCCGTTCCTCAATCCTCACCGGTGCCGGATCTGCTCCACTGGCAGTGAGGTGACGGAGTGGTTCAATACGGCCGCGTTTATTGCGAACGGTCCTGGTGTCCCGGGAGGAATTGGTCCTGGTGGCGCTGACGGCAATGTGGGAAGAGACACGCTGCTAGGACCTGGATACCGCGACATCGATCTGGGCATCTTCAAGAACATCTACTTCCCGCGTAACATTGTCTTCCAGCTCCGCGCTGAGGCGACCAACGTGTTCAACATGGTTAGTCTCGGTAACCCCACGGCGTCGCTGTCCTCGGGCAACAACGGCAAGATCACGTCTGCGCAGGGCAGCCCACGCGTCATCCAGTTTGGGGGCAGGCTATCGTTCTAGGCTGGCGCGGCGCAGGTGCGGGCGACATCAGAGCGCTCGCACCTGCGCTGAATCTGGCTTGTTCTTCAGGGCTGATCTTGCGCTAAATTCAATAGCAGCAGTTTCTCAAGGGCGATCGGCGTGGTTTGCCGATCGCCAAACTTTAGGGCAACGGAGTTCTGATGCAACGTTACTTTCGCGTACTTCTGGCCGCGGTCTTTGGCGCCGTCCTTGCTGTTGGCGCGCATGGGCAAAACCAGTCGACCACTGTTCTGGTGGATGCCGACCATCGAAAAGCTGTCACGCTGGATGGAGACTGGCACTACATCGTCGACCCCTATGACGGCGGCCTGTATAACTTTCATCGAGAGATACGAAAGGATGGATTCTTCCTCAACGGTGGTGCGGAGACTGGCAGCCAAGGGCTGGTCGAGTACGACTTCAGCAAATCGCCGACGTTGAAGGTTCCCGGGGACTGGAATACGCAGCATGAATCGCTCTTCTATTACGAAGGCCTGTTGTGGTATCAGCGAGACTTTACTTATACACAGCCGGCTAGTCACAAGACATTTCTGCACATCGGCGCAGCCAACTACAAGTCCATCGCCTGGGTGAACGGCCAGAAGGTGTGCAGCCACGAGGGCGGCTTCACCGATTTTGACTGTGACGTTTCGAACAGCCTTCGCGCAGGTAAGAACTTCGTCGTCATTGCCGTCGACAACACTCGTTCGGCAGAAGGTATCCCAACGCTCAACACGGATTGGTGGAACTATGGCGGACTCACGCGGGACGTCTCGCTGATCGATGTTCCGGAAAAATACATCGACGACTACGACCTGCATTTAAATCGCGAGCGCACTGCGATTGTGGGAAGCGTGCACGTGCAAGGCGCGAGCGCTGGAGACGAGGTCACGGTTTCGCTTCCAGAACTGGGGCGCAGCGTGTCCGCCAAGCTTGGCAACGATCAATGTGCCAGCATATCGCTGACGGCGAAGGATGTTGCGTTGTGGACTCCCGAGCATCCCAAACTGTACAAGGTACATCTTGCGTCTGGCGAAGATAGCCTCGATGATGAAATGGGATTTCGAACGATTGAAGTTCGCGGGACCGATATCCTGCTAAATGGGAAGCCTGTGTTTCTTCGCGGCGTTTCGATTCATGGCGAAGCGCCGGTGCGTGGGGGTCGGGCTAACAATGACAAGGATGCTGCCACGCTGCTGGGTTGGGCCAAGGAGCTTGGCTGCAACTATGTTCGGCTTGCGCATTATCCGCATGATCAACGCATGACTCGTACGGCTGACCGGCTGGGGCTGATGGTGTGGTCTGAGATTCCGGTCTATTGGGCTGTGGACTTTGGCAGCCCTGCTGTGCTCGCGAAGGCGCAAGGACAATTGGAAGAGGAGATTCGGCGGGATCGGGATAAGGCGTCGGTGGTGCTGTGGTCTATCGCGAACGAGACACCTCTTACTGCGGAGCGAACAGCTTTTCTTAAGACACTTGCGGGAGATGCGCGCGCGCTCGATTCGACGCGGCTGGTGACGGCGGCTCTGCTGGTGCGATCCGAGGGGCACGACAAGTATGTGGACGATCCTTTGGGTGAGGCGCTCGATGTTATTGGGATGAATGAATATATTGGGTGGTACGAGCAGACTCCTGCGGATGCTGACCTTACTCACTGGCATATTGGGTATGACAAACCGTTGATTGTGAGTGAGTTCGGAGGGGATGCTAAGGCGGGATTGCATGGCGCTGCTACCCAGCGGTGGACGGAAGAATATCAGGCTAGTATTTTCGAGCATCAGCTGCCTATGTTGGCGAAAATTCCCCAGTTTCGGGGGTTAAGTCCTTGGATTCTGGTGGATTTCCGGTCTCCTATGCGGCAGTTGCCGGGGCTTCAGGATGGGTTCAATCGGAAGGGTTTGATCTCTAATGCTGGCGAGAAAAAGGAGGCTTTCTTCGTTTTGCAGAAGACTTATAGAGATTGGGCTAGCCATGGCGGGGGGCCGTCTGGCGTGGGGAAGTAGTGAAAACTTGTGCGACTTAGGTGGGTTTCGGGTGACGCGGCTGCATCTTAGCCTCGTTTCGGGACGCGCGTTTGGTGGGATTGGGGGCGGTTGGTGTGGGAGTTGGGTCATTTGACCCAACTGTGGATTTCGGGGGTGGGGTTCGGGCGTTTTCTGGGGGGTGCGGCTGTCAAGTTGGGCGTCGTGGTGATGAGGGATAGTCTTTGGGCGAGCCCGATTCGCACCCTGCCGACAAACGTGAAGATACGGGTATAGACTGTTTGCTTCCTGGCGGTTGCTCCGACCGGACAGATCGCTTGCTGTCTTTTGATGGCTGTCGCTTGCTCTCTTTAATTGGAGGGATTATGCAACTTCGCAAGTATGTGATGTTCGCTGTATCGATAGCGATTGTGATCATGGCGTTCACGGCGAGCGCTTTCGCCAGTTCGTTTTCCTCGCTCGTGGTGTATGGGGACAGCCTGTCCGACAATGGGAATCTTTATTCCTTGATTGGATATCCGCCTGCTCCCTACTATGACGGCCGCTTCTCCAACGGGCCGGTGGCCGCGGAACAGTTGGCTACCAATTTGGGGGTTCCGCTGTATGACTTCGCGGTGGGAGGGGCGACTTCGGGCGTGGGGAACTATGTCGACGGAGGGACGCAGACGACGCCGGGCGCGTTAGGCTTGCCGGGGATGCAGGAGGAGCTGGCGGAGTCTGCTGCGCTTTTGTCCTCGCCGCTGGTGTCCTCGAGCCTGTTTCTGGTGTGGGGTGGGGCGAACGACTTCCTTACCGACGGTTCGCCGACGGTTGCGGCGGCCAACGTTGACGCGATCGTCGCCACGCTGGAGGCCGATGGTGCCCAACATATCCTGGTGCCGGGCCTGCCGAACCTTGGACTGACGCCGGATTACGCAGGCGACGCCGCGGCGACAGCTTATACCAATGCGTTCAATACGGCGCTGGTGGCCGGTCTTCCTGGGGATGCCATTTACTTCAACACCGCGAACCTGCTCAACCAGGTTGAGGCTGACCCCGCGGCATTCGGGCTCACCAATATAACGGAGCCGTGTTTCAACGGTTCGACGGTTTGCGCCGATCCAAGTCAGTATCTCTTCTGGGACGGCTTCCATCCGACGACCACCGCGGACACGATTCTGGCGGATCAGTTTGAGCAGGCGGCGGAGACTCCGGAGCCTGCCAGCGTGTTGCTGTTGGCGACGGGGTTGGGGCTGCCGGTGTTGATGTTCCTGGGGCGGCGTAGACTCGCCGGCTCTGCACAACGCTCGACGGCTGGCTGCGTCTGAAAGGCCAAGACCCAAGCCGCGCATAAATGGGCATCCGGGTAGGTTGGCTACCGTTTCCGTGACCCATCGAGCGACAAGGTGTTAAACATTTATCGTTTGCCTTACGTCTTTTTTATGGGCTGGCTGTTGAAATAGTTCTTGTCGGTGTTAAGCGCTGACGGAGCTGATCCATGAATACTTTTCGCACACGTAGACCCCTGCTGGTGAAAGCGAGTCAATGCACCCATGATGACTCGATCGTTACTGATCTTGGGAAGCGTCCTGTTCACACCGGGGACTGGATCGTCGAAGGTGAAAATCACGAACAGTATGTCGTAGACGATGCCTTCTTCCAGCGTACGTTTGTAGCAACTCCCTGGGAACCTGCCGAGCAGGAGAAAAAGCAGTACGGCTGCTAGCGCTCCGCGTGCGAACACGCAGAGTGGGGTCCCGGGCGGGCGGCCGGGCGGCATGGAGGAAGGCAATTCCGTCGTTACGCCTGCGGCTTCACTCCGGCCTTCGGCAGAGTGGAACCCACTCATCCGCAGGAAGCTGTATATGAATGGGTCACCCGGCAACGGATCGTCTTGGTAGAATGTTCGATTTGGGACCAAAAGTCTGCTAGCCTAGCGGAACGCTACGAAGCGCCGATAAAGTCAGTGGCGGCCTCGAATGATGGGCGGTAATCGACCCAAGACCTATATCCGAATGTTTCGATTCCTCTTGTTTTGCTCGATCCGCTTCCGTTGCTACCCTTGTCAACGTCATCGAAACTTATTTGATGTAACTTCGTAGTGGGCACTCTTTCAGAAATACATTGGGTGCGATAGGGAGTGTACTCGTGGACGAACGCCCAAGAACCATCTTCGCTAATGCGATTCGCGCAAGGACAACTGCTGCAGAGCTCGTTCTTGATTTCGGAATTTTCTTGCCGAAATCTGAAGAAGAAGCGAAGGCCGGTATTCCAGACGACTTCAGTTTTGATATTCAGGTTATTATGAACATTGCGCAGCTTGAGGCACTTTCAGCCTCTCTCCAGACAATGGTTTCTGCTATCGCTTCCGGAAAAGCGGCTTCCGCGCCTGATGCACGAAAAACTCAGTAGCTTGTTGAAACCACTTTTCTAACCGCAACGAAAGAGCTATCCAATGTTGCTACTTGCTCCGATTCTCGCTTGCTCGCCCGACACGGATGTTCGCAGGATTCGGAAATACGTCACGGCGCCGACGATCGCATGTGGTCCTGCAGTCGCGGGCTCAGATGCTCGTTCTGGTCTTTATGTGACTGAGAAAATTGTTCCGTCGTTTCCCGCTCATTCTTTCCCAAGACTGTTGCGCGGACGGGCGCCTAAGCGCCTCGTCCTTCGGAATGCCGATGATCTGCCGGCCGGTGAAATGCGATCTAAGCCCGCTGGCCCTCGGCTGCTGGTTAACTCTAGAACTTTTGTCGTCGCGTCCAAGAAGTAGGCTCCATTGGTTCCCGATCGCGAAGATTTCTATGAACCGGAGTTACTAGAGCCAGCCCGTTGTGACATTTTTGAAAATGTTCCTTTCCCTAAGGTCCCAGCGGAGCCTTTCTATCGGTCAGTGTTAATAACGCCTTCGATGCGTGATCCCGCTCAGACAATACAGCTTGCTGCCGACGCCGATAACGAGGTCGACTTCCTTCAAGACGCGGCTGAAATGTTCAGCGGTATCTTAGCAATGTGTATCACCCCGACGTGTGATCTCGTCGATGCTAACAATTTGCTATTCCTGCCAATCGAGCCCTGCCCCGACGAATGGGATGCTGAGCAGCGGTCCAAAGTGAGATCTGGGGTGTATGAAAATGTGGCCGGAGTGTACGATCCAATTCGTGGCGAGGCCGACGACTACTTCGTAGATTTTTCCAAAGTGTTCCATGTTCCCAGAGAGTCTTTCGAGGGATCTGCAAATAGATTTCGAAGTCTTTCAGCCGAGGCCCACGATTACATTACCGCTAAGCTAGCTGAGTACTTAGGCAAGGCGTGGGGCTACTCACCGAGTGAGCCGGTAGAAAAAGAAGGCATCTATGGGTGCATCACTTGCCGCAAATATTACGGCATTAGCTTTCCAGAGATTTCACTCAAAGCTGGAGAGCGGCCCCCACAATGCCCTAATTGCAGAGAGAATAAAAAGTCGTCATCCTGGAGAATATTGAGAAAGCCCAAACCCCGATTGCTCCTC
>Ga0302309_10002424_pt1 | contig 15529 bp, 14 predicted proteins | sample III_Palsa_N1_1_FD_200453 | JGI IMG/M metagenome (GOLD analysis project Ga0302309, IMG submission 200453) | Peat permafrost microbial communities from Stordalen Mire near Abisko, Sweden - III_Palsa_N1_1 | ecosystem: Environmental > Terrestrial > Soil > Palsa > Peat permafrost | place: Sweden... | reverse complement strand
GGGTTTTATCAGTATCGTCAGGAACTGATTCAGTTGGATTAAATAATGAATACAGAAAGAATGACGACTACTGAAAAATACGGAAAGGCAACCGAAAGGTATATCCGGAGCCGCTGTGCTTATTTGCTGATAACAGCGTTTGCGCTATTATTGTCAATCCCCTGCAAGGCGCAGCTCAACCCTTTCCAGGCGATGTATTATCAAAACAGGTACATTAACAACCCGGCTATGGCCGGCCTTGATAAGGGACTTAATATCTATCTCGGTTACCTGCAGCAATGGGACGCATTTCCAGGCACTCCGGTAATGCAATTGCTCACTGCAGAATACCAGGCCACCGACAAAGTGGGTTTGGGGTTAAACGTAGTTGATAACCAGGAAGGTATTTTCCGCCAGACACGTGCTATGGCAACATACGCTTATCATGTGCCATTGAGCGACCAGGACCAGAAACTAAATTTTGGGCTGTCGGCGGGCGTTAATGATCCCCGGTTAAACACTGCTGCTATTAACGGTGATCTTTCGGATAAGGAATTACAGCAATACGAACAGCAGCCAGCTTATTTTGACGGCGACCTGGGCTTGTCCTACACCAGTAATGATTTTTTTGCTGAAGCTGTGCTGCCCAATTTGGGCATCAATGTGTTTAACCGGACCGAGCAGCAGCAAGATGTGGACCGGACCCTTTTTTTTATAGCATGCAGTTATAAAATAGTCCTCAATAACACCGTAGGGGATCTTTCACTTGAGCCGCTTGCAGGCTACCGGCAGATAAAAGGGTATACCAATATTTTTGACGCAGGCTTAAACTTTAGAATGAACGACTATCATTTTGCTGTTCAGGCGATTTATCACAGCAACGATAATTACGGGTTTGGGGTTGCTTTCGACCAGCCAACTTATGTCATAAATTTTGCTTACGATCTTACAAGCGGGCAAATCAGCAATTATACCAGTGGCACTTTTGAGCTAGGGATCAAATTGAAAATTTTTAATAAACAATATTACCAATGAAGAATGATAGATCTGAATCAAATCAGAAAGATGTGCGTTAGTAATTGCCTGCCTGTAATTAAACCCCGCCCATCTGTGTGTGTGTAGCGATACTCCCAATTCAGGCGTGAGTATCCGGGAATAGGCCAAAAGAGGTGGCGTTCTCCTGCCCCGGCGATAGGTAATTAACTTTCCAACCAGCCGCAAGGAGCAATATTGATTGCTGTTTTATTCGTCAAGCAATTTATTCAGAACATGTTCCAATTGGGTTTTATCGGGCAAGTATAGTTGGTATTTTGCCAGTAATATTTTATTGGTTATGCCTGCAGTGGCGTATTCCACCAAAATATGGTTTTTGTGCGCCGCCAGGATAATGCCTACCGGCTGGTTATCATCTTCGGCTGCTTCTTCTTTTTTAAAATAGTTGAGGTAAAGATTCATCTGCCCGATGTCCTGGTGGTCAATTTCGCCTCGTTTCAGGTCGATCAAAACAAAACATTTAAGTATCCGGTGATAAAAGAGCAGGTCAACCCGAAAATGTTTTCCGCCGATGCTCATCCGGTATTGCCTGGCAATAAAAGCAAAGCCTTTGCCGAGTTCCAGTAAAAACTGCTGGAGGTTGCTGATTAGCTTTTCTTCTAATTCACTTTCCAGATATTGGTGTTGTTGAGGAATATTTAAAAATTCCAGCACAAAAGGATCTTTAAGCAAATCTTCCGGTTGTTGCACGTCATGACCCTGGTTGGCCAATTTAAGGACACCTTTTTTGTCGGTACTTAAAGCCAAACGATGAAACAGCAAACTTTTCATCTGGCGTTTCAATTCCCTTACACTCCAGCGTTCCTTTTCGGCCTGTTTAGCGTAAAATCCTATTTCTAATTCGGAATCCGATTTTAATATCTCCAAATAATGACTCCATGTCAATTGTCCAGACAGTGTCTGGACAATTGGGAATTTGATGTAAAGCGACCGCATTTGAAACAGGTTAGAGCGGCTAAAACCTTTGCCATAAGCGCTTGTTAAGTCTTTAGAAAGCCGCTCAAACAATTGGCTGCCGTATTCGGCTTTTTCATTTCCTTTTTGCTCAAATTCAACAATATACTTGCCAATCTCCCAATAGGTATGCACCAAAATGGTATTTACCTGCACGGCAGCTTTCTCTCGGCCGATTGCCAGCAAATCGCCAATTTGACTAACAAGCTGTTTGTATGGGAGGGGCTGAAGTTCCATTATTCAATAATAGGTTCAAAGTAAAACCAAAAATAACCAAAATTATATGATTTGCTGTCCCGGTTCCTACTCCATCCCAAGCAGGAGTAAGCCGCCCCAGCCAAAAGAAGTGGAGTCGTACTGCCCCGCTGAAAGGTAGCCCGTCCTGCCGCCCTCACCGGCGACGGCCATAATATTCGTCGGCTAAATCCTTCCTCATTCAGGCGCAAGATTCCGCGCAAAGGCCAAAAGAGGAGGTACTCGTGCTCGGGACAGCAGTAATTAACTGTCTAACCCGCCGCTGACAGGTAGCAAATTATGCAGGTCCCCATTTACTGCGCGGTAATCAAACCAATTCCCGCCGAAAGGCAGCAGGCGTACTGCCAACCTTTGCTTTAAACATGCGGTTAAATGCAGCTTCGGATTGATAGCCTACCTTCAATGCTATTTCGCTGATATTATATTTATGGATGGCCAGTAGCTCTTTAGCTTTCCTGATGCGCCAGTTGATCAGATAAACTGCCGGCGTTTCGCCAACCAGCCTTTTAAACCGGTTAAAGAAAACAGACCTTGACATACCTACGCTTTTGGCGAGTGCATCAATTGTCCAGGCGTTTCCGGGTGAATCCTGTATTAGCGTGAGCGCGTTGCCGATGCGGGTATCAATCAAGGCGGAGAGAAACCCGGATTGCGGTACAACCTGTTCCAGGTACGCCCTGATGATATAGATGAACAATACTTCAGCCAGGCCCCGCAGTATGATCTTGCTTCCCGGCCGTTCATGCGTTAGTTCTGCCTGGATCAACTGCGCACAATGCAGCAGCAATAGCTGGTATTCCGTTTCAAATTGCGTTAGGTGAATCACTTGGGGTAAGTCTTTCAAAAAAGGATGGATAGGCTGCTCATCAAATTGAAAATGTCCGCCGGTGATGGTGGTTTGTTCTCCATCACGGTTAAAAATACGCATGCCGGTATCCCGCGCCTTTACATATTCAGTTGCCGGTATCCGTCGGCTTGTTGATTTGTCTGCTATCCAATGGGAGGAGCCATGTGGAATAAAGACCAAATCCCCTTCCTTCATTTCAATCGTTTGTCCATCGGGTAAACCAACCATACAGCTTCCTTTAATAAGCCGCCAGTATTGTGAGTTATCGTCCTGGGCGATGTCCAGGCCCCAGGGTGCGCAAACATCAAGTTTCTTGTAAACTACACTTTCAAGCTTTGTGGCGTCTAAAATTGTGCTTAATGCGTCCATGTTAATATTGATACGGAAAAGCAAATATATAGGACTGCGGAACGCTTATCGTATTAATACCCCCGCTACTTTTGTGCAGCACTAAATTATAATTATTATGCCTGCAAATTCAAACACCATTAGCGCAGCCGATCACCATCCCCGCAAGCGGATCAAGGTACTGGATTCGGAGATGAGTTATGTGGATACGGGGGATGGTGACCCGATCATCCTGCTGCACGGAAACCCTACATCGTCCTACTTGTGGCGTAATGTTATCCCGCACCTAACAGGGCTTGGGCGGGTATTGGCGCCGGATCTGGTCGGCTTCGGCGCTTCAGCAAAGTCTCCGGGGCGGTGCTACAGGTTCATCGACCAGGTTCACTATCTCGACGCCTGGTTCGACAAACTGAACCTGACGCGAAATGTCACCCTGGTGCTGCATGACTGGGGATCTGCCCTGGGTTTTCACCGGGCGGCACGATTTCCATCGCAGATCAGGGCGATCGCCTATATGGAAGCCATCGTGATGGTGAGGACCTGGGCCGATTTTGGTGCTGCGGCAGCGGCATTCAAAGAGCTGCGGACGGAGGCAGGTGAGAAGATGGTACTCGACGAGAACTTTTTTGTAGAACAGCGGCTGCCTGCCGGCGTGGTGCGTACCCTGCGCGATGAGGAAATGGCAGTATACCGCGCGCCCTTCCCGGAGCGTGAAGACCGCCTGCCCACGCTGATCTTTCCGCGTGAGATCCCTGTAGAAGGTGAGCCGGCCGACGTTTCGGCCATTGTGGATTCCTACGGCGCGTGGCTGGCCCAATCGGAAATACCTAAACTGTTGATCGTAGCGGAGGCTGGTGTCCTCAATGGTCGCTCCCTCGATTTCGCCCGGACCTGGCCGAATCAACGGGAACTCATCGTTAAGGCGCGGCATTATATGCAGGAAGACGTTCCGGATGAAATTGGTTTGGCTGTTGCAAACCTGGTGAGGTCGCTATGAAAAATAGCGTACCATCCAGGCCCGACATTCCAGGCAAAGGCCATTAGAGGTGGAGTTCTCCTGCCCCGGCAACTGGTGATTAGCTGTCCAACCCGCCGCTGACAGGGTAACCGCTATGCCTAAATGGGATTTTTTGCCTTAAGTAAATCACAATCCTTTTCCTTACCTTTGATTAACGATAGGTAAATAGAATGGAAAGCCTCTTGATACACCCGCAGGATCCCGGTCAGCTTGAGCAGGTTAAAACGTATTTAAACTCGCTAAAGATTGCTTTTGAAGTAAAGAAAAGCACCCTTCCGCCCCATGTAGTTGCCGGTATTGAAAAAGCTATTGCCGAAGATGACGCCGGACAAACCATGTCCTTTGATGAATTCAGGCAGAAGCACTTTCTAAGCCATAAATGAATTTTCCTGTTAAGTTTTCCATTCGTGCCGGCGAAACTTACGATGCGACCATCGCGCAGCTAAACGCCAGGTGGGGAAGGAAGTTTATTGATGAATTTGAACAAAAAGTCACGAAAACGATCGGTTTAATCTCGGCTTCGCCAACATTGTATCCTTTAGCCGATTTTGGGATGGATGTCCATCGGTGCGTGCTGCATAAAAACTGCTCTTAGCTGCTCTATCCCTATGCACCGTTGGCAGCTAATTACTGTCCAGCCCGTGCCCATATCCCAAGTTCGTTTTCTCCCTGATGCAGCCGGCAGGGTGTAGCCATCTTTAAAATCTATAACGCATGAAAGCAGCTAATTACATTGCGTGTACAATGCAGCGAAATGAACAGTTGTGTTGCTTGTTTTATTTAAGGCCGATCCCGTAACAAATATTTTGTTTTTGGCGGTGACGAGGAAGTTATCTATTTGGGATGCGCCGGTATAAGTTTTACCATTTGTGCCTAAAGATTGTATTACCCAAACCATTTTGCCATTGGCGTCAATTTTTTCTATAAAGCTGTCGTTAATACCATGTGCTGTAAGCGTTTTTGCTGTGCCGGCGGGGTTAAAGTTTACACTGCCATTGAAGGTACCGGCGATATATAAGTTACCGTCGCCATCTGTTTTTACCAGTTTAAAAGGCTGGGTTTTTATCGACCAGGCTGGTGTTAAACCAGCGGTGTACTTGGTTACGGAGGTGCTGTCGTTACTGTAAATATTTAATTCATTGTCGTAAAAAACACTTGCGTAAGCCGGTACGGGTAAAGTATAGGTGTTCAGCAATTTTGAAGTAATGTCATATTCATTTACAGTGGCAACATTACTTGAACTTGTATTATTACTGTAGGTGATGTAGTAATAATCGCCTGAAGGAACAAATTGATAAATCCCCGGAGAAAAATCCGGAAATAAAGCTATTTGCTTCACTTGTGTCAGCTTTCCTGTTTGATCGAACGTGTACACCATATTTCCTGTGCCTGGCTCAACCTGCGCGGCAGGATCATTGTACTGCGGGTCGAGCGGGGCGCTGATATCATCTGCCGCGACATGCAAAACGCCGCTGTTGCTAACACCCAGGGAGGTAAAAGTGGCATCTTCATCGTAATAGATATGTTTGCTCCAGGCGGTATCGCCGGTGTTATTATATTTAGTGGCGTTTACGATACAATGATAGGGCGAAGCCAAAATTGTAAAATAACCAATATATATATTCTGCATGGAATCTACAGCCATTACCGATTGATTACTGGTGACTGCCGGTTTTGAGTAGACCTGGTTGCCAAGATCATCGAATTTATACAAGTATCCCTGAATAATTCCTGAAATACCAGCTGTTGAGCTTGTTGGGCTAAACCCTTGTGACGTATTCTCGACGTATACATTCCCCGACGGATCGGCAGCGATTGCGTCGTACACCTCGCCATTTGCTATTTTTATATAAGCAGGCAGCATATTTTCTTTAAGCAATTCGGGGCCGCTGCAGGACGGCGCAGGGGTTTTGAGATTATTTTTTTTGCACCCTGTGATAATGATTAACACTACAAACAACAAGATTGGTAAATTCCTGGTTCTCATATATAGTACAATTGCTAAATCGATTTACTTGGTAAGTATAAAGATATAGCATTATTTATAAAATGCAAAAAATACCCGCTATTTCCCTTCATCCAGGCCCCTCATCCAGGCACGAAATTCCGCGCAAAGGCCTAAAGAGGTGGAGTTCTCGCGCCCCGGCGACAGGTAATTAACTGTCCAACCCGCCGCTGACAGGTGAATCCCAAAAAAAAATCACACGAAAAACACACACCGTTCACACGAAATTATACAAAAATCACACGGAAACGGCGATAGCCCTCTTGAACACCGCTGAAAAAACAACTGATGGAAAATCACATGCATAACAGCCTTTGTTTTCAACCAAAATTAGTTGTAGATAGCTGATAATTAGTTTTTTGACATCTTCAATACTTGTGCCAAAAATCCGAAATCGAATCCCGATTGCTATCGGGACCGACATCCAAAATTCGAGCTTTGAGCTAAAATGGTAATAATCTTGTTGTAGAAGATTTACACGGGCAATCCCTAAAATTTGCTTAAACTAAATCGCTACATTAGGGCAACTATTAATTAATGATCGAGTATGAAAAAATTTCTGCTGCCGATAGTCTTCCTGCTAACTATTGTTATCGTTCAAGCGCAGGACCATCCCGAAATCCTTTACAAAAAAACAACCGCCATGATACCCATGCGCGACGGTATAAAGCTTTATACGGTTATCCTTTATCCCGCAAACACCGATAAACAATACCCGGTACTGATAACCAGGACCCCTTACGGCGCAGATATCCCAATAAAAGAGGATACCGCGGTAAGTTTAAAAAAGTCAGGTCTCGCAGTGCTGGCAGCAGACGGTTATATTTTTGTGTACCAGGATATCAGGGGGAAATTTAAAAGTGAAGGCACCATGCAAATCCACATGCCGCTGATTCACCGCACCCAAAAAGGCGCAGTTGATGAAAGCACCGATACGTACGACAGTGTCGACTGGCTGATAAAAAACGTTAAAAACAATAATGGAAAAGCCGGTATTTATGGCGTCTCGTACCCGGGATGGCTGGCGCTTGTTGGGGCTGTTGACCCTCACCCGGCATTGAAAGCGGCCTCGGAGCAGGCTTGTATGAGCGACCTGTTTTTAGGCGATGATTTTCATCATAACGGCGCCTTCAGGCTGAGCTATGGCATGGAGTACAGCTATGGTGTTGAACACGATCATTCTTCAAACAGCAGTTTTCCATTTCCCCAATATGACCTGTATAACTGGTACCTTAAGCTTGGCTCGTTAAGCAATGTTAATGCTAAATATTTCAAGGGATCGATACCAACATGGAACACTTTTGTTGAACACCCGAATTACGATGCCTACTGGCAGAAAAACTCTCCGCTGAATTATGTTCCGGATGTGCAGATCCCCATGCTTCATGTTGGCGGCTATTATGACCAGGAAGACATGAACGGCCCGCAGCTGATGTACGCCAAAATGGAAAAAACGGATAAAAATGGCTATAATCATATCGTGCTTGGCCCATGGAACCATGGCCAATGGGCAGCCAGGAAGGCGGACAGCTTAGGTGCAATAAGTTTTGGCAGCAACACCGCGGAATGGTTTAAAATATTGCAAAAAAAATGGTTCGACTATTACTTAAAAGGCGAGGGAGACGGTAAGTTTGAAGAGGCTTACGCATTTCAAACAGGCAATAATAAATGGAAAACCTATAAAACATGGCCTCCAAAAGATGCGGTTATAAAAAAGCTTTATGCCGGCCCTAAAGGTACTTGTTCATTTTCGGCGCCTGCACCGGGCACAGTTAAATACGTAAGCGACCCATCAACACCTGTGCCCTACCGCACTTTGCCTATCGAGGCCACGTACGGACCGGGAAGCCGCTGGTACACCTGGCATGTGGAGGATCAGCGTTTTGTAAGCACACGCTCCGATGTAGCCACTTTTACGGCAGACTCTTTAACGGACGACTTAACAGTCACCGGGCAAATTACCGCCCACCTAATAGCCAGCACAACCGGAACAGATGCCGATTGGGTTGTAAAGCTGATTGATGTTTATCCCAACTTTGATAAAGATAACCTTAAAATGAGCGGCTTTGAGTTACCTGTGGCTATGGAAGTTTTCAGGGGAAGGTTCAGAAAAAGTTTTTCAAACCCTGAACCGCTGGTTCCCGGCAAACCGGAAGAGTTCACAATTAATCTGCACCAGATCAATCATACTTTCAAAAAAGGGCACCGGCTAATGATACAAGTACAGAGCACCTGGTTCCCGGTAATTGACCGTAACCCGCAAAAATATGTGCCGAATATTTTTGAAGCAAAAGACAGTGATTATATCAAAGCCGAACAAAGCATTTATTTGGGGGCCGCTAACGGCACATACATTGAAATACCGGTTATGAGTAATTGATAAGAGCCCGGAATCAAGAGTCAAGAGCAAGAGTCGAGACTTAAAAGTCAAGAGGGAAGGACCACGCCCGTCCTTATTGGGGTTCCTGGCCCTTTCCCGCACTTGCTGGATTGGTTCTTGGTTCCTGGTCAATCTACCGGTAGTGCGGGACGATCTTGTTCAATAAAACGTAATGCTCATGACATGGACATTATAAACCATGAACGATATTTGGAATTAGCGGAAATGTTCATTATATTTGATTGTTCATGAATCATGAACAGCCTATGTTAATGAACATAATAGAGCAGGATATATTAGCGATTGCCACTGACAAATTCGCGTCTCTCACTGGGGCAAAAATAAAAAGCGTTAGCACACGTAACGGAAAGGATATAGCTTCTGATGGCTTGGTTGAAATACAACTGAATAACAAATGTGAAGCATTTGAAATAGAAATAAAAAATGAGCTAAGGGCAAATAGTTTCCCATTTCTATTTACAAAGCAGCCTGGGCAAACCACCCAAACTTTGCTGGTTAGCAATTATATTCCCATGCCGCTAAAACAGGAATTAAGAAAAAGAAAGATAAATTATCTGGAAGCTGCCGGGAATTGCTTTATACAGACACCGGAAATATTTATTTATATCAATGACCAGCCGGTAACAGGCGTCAGGGTTCCGCCAGAAGGCAAACTATGGAAGCCGGCCGGCCTGAAATTCCTGTTTTTAATACTACGACTTCCCGGCCTGTTAAATACTTCTTACAGGGCCATTGCGGAGGAAGCAGGCATTGCGCTAGGGAGCATCGGCGGCTTACTGCAAGAACTAACGAATGAAGGCTTTTTAAAAGACGGCACCCAAAATGGGCATAAGCTGTTTTTTATAGAAAATGGCAACCGGCTTATGGAGCGGTGGGCCGAAGCCTACCGGGCAAATCTACGCCCGAAACAAATGATCGGCAATTTCAGGTTTTTGGACAAAGGCGCCGCTAAATATTGGGAAAGCCTGGAACGCACCGGCTTTAAATGGGGAGGCGAAAATGCGGGGGCGCTATTGACCAAATTTTTACACCCGGAAAAGTTTACCATATACACCACGGAAAACCGGGTGAAATTAATACAAACTTTAAAACTTGTACCCGACCCTGCCGGAACGGTAGAAGTATTAGAACAGTTTTGGCCCGATGAAGAAAATACTATAGCGCAAAGCGAAACCGTGCCCCCACTATTGGTATATGCAGATTTAATAACGAGTTTTGACAGCCGTAACCGCGAAACAGCGCACCGTATTAAAACCCAGTATCTTGACTGATTTATTATTACATACCGGTATCATTGAGATGCTGAAAGAGATGGAAGGTATCTTTGGAGATTTTGGAATTGACTATTACCTGGTGGGTGCAGTAGCCAGGGATATACATTTATCAGCTGATAAAAGTGCCGAAGCAAAACGAAAAACCAATGACGTTGACCTTGCCATTAAAATCAACGATGAAGGACAATATAATGAACTAAAAAAGGCGCTTATAGCGACGGGGCGATTTACACCTCACCCTATGGAGGCCATTAAACTTTTTTATAATAATGGGATTGAAGTCGATTTACTGCCATTCGGGGAAATAGAAGGCCCGGACATAAATGTAAACCCGACCGACCCTGCTTTTGTATTGAATATGCCCGGCTTGCGCGAAATTTATCCCTTCGTAGAAGATATAAAGATCGATAAAGACTTTTCAATCAAAGTTTGTACAATGGAAGGGCTCATCCTGTTGAAGCTCATCTCGAACGATGACCGACCTGAACGGACGAAAGATATTTCAGACATCGAGCATATTATACGGGTTTACTTTGATTTATATTCCGGCAACATTTATGAGGATCAATTTGACACAATGGAACTTTACGATACTGCTCAAAATGACTACCTGCAACTGGTATGTTGCAGGTTATAGGCCGGAAAATGAAAGAATTGTTAAAGGGCTCCGACGGGTTGCGGGAACGCATCGAACAAATACTGGCGAAGCGACCTACAACGTGGTGGCAGGCGATGCTGGAAGGGATAAAGGACAATGTTTAATTTATCAAAGCAATTTTAATTTATGCTAACACAATAAATTTAAAACACATTTAATCATTCATCTTTGCCGGTATTATCACGGTATTGACCCCCGATTAGCATGAATAATACACCATCATAAATCCCTCAATGAGATCATCCATCATCGCTATCGTATTTACCTGTAGTTTGCTCCTCCTAAGCTGTCAACAAAAAAAGCCCCAAACTACTGCCGCTGCAACTGAAAACCATCTTAAATACAAAAAGGGCATGGTGGTGTGCGCCTATCCCGATGCTGCACAAGCCGGCCTTAGCATATTAAAAAAAGGCGGCAATGCGATTGATGCGGCCGTTGCGGTGCAATTTGCGCTGGCGGTAACTTTTCCGGAAGCGGGCAATATTGGCGGCGGGGGATTTATGGTTTACCGGGGAGCAAACGGCGAGACTGCGACACTTGATTTCAGGGAGAAAGCGCCGGGGACAGCCACCACAAATATGTTTTTGGATGCCAAGGGGAATGTAGTGCCAAACATGAGTTTGGTTACGCATAAAGCTTCGGGCGTACCCGGATCGGTGGACGGTATGATAACGGCCCACCAAAAATATGGGAAGCTAAGCTGGGCCGAGGTAGTGCAGCCGGCGATAGACCTGGCCGCCAAAGGCTTTAAAATTACCAAAAACTTTGCCGCCGACCTGAACGGTGCGCAGGCTGATTTCAAAAAGGAAAATCCCGGCGAAACCTATTTTTTAAAAAATACACCCTGGAAAGCCGGCGATACCATAATACAAGCTGACCTGGCCAAAACGCTTACGATCATCCGCGATAAAGGTCGCGACGGCTTTTACAACGGTGTGGTAGCCGGTGAAATAGTTGCCGAAATGAAGAAAGGAAACGGCCTCATTTCCAAAGCCGATCTTTCCAACTACCATTCCGTTTGGCGCGCGCCAATTATCGGAACGTATAAAGGCTATAAAATTATTACGATGCCGCCTCCCTCAAGCGGCGGAATCGCATTATTGCAATTGCTGCGTTCTGTAGAAAAGTACCCCTTGCACCGCTGGGGCCATAACCAGGACTCGACCGTTCAGTTAATGGTAGAGGCCGAGCGGCGGGTGTATGCCGATCGTTCCAAGTACCTCGGCGATCCCGATTTTTACAAAGTACCTGTTAAAAACCTGTTGAACCCGAATTACATCGACTCCCGCATGAAAAATTTCAGCTGGGACGCTGCAACCCCAAGCACCGCGATACAACCCGGCAAAATGCCCGGCTACGAGGATACGCAAACCACTCATTTCAGCATTGTTGACCAATATGGCAATGCGGTTTCGATAACAACAACGCTTAACGACTGGTTCGGGAATAAGATTGCGGTGGGTGGAGCGGGCTTTTTACTCAATAACGAGATGGATGATTTCAGCGAAAAACCGGGTACGCCCAATATGTTCGGCCTGGTGGGCGGTAAAGCAAACAGCATACAACCCAATAAACGCATGCTCTCGTCCATGACGCCTACCATCCTCGAAAAAGACGGTAAGCTTTATATGGTAGTTGGCTCACCCGGCGGCAGTACCATTATTACAACGGTGTTTCAAACTATTTTGAACGTAACGGAATTTGACCAAACCATGCAGCAGGCGGTAGCTGCCAAACGTTTCCATTCGCAATGGCTGCCCGATTCGGTATTTTTTGAAGCCGGCGCCTTAGATTCCAATACCCGCCAACGGCTGCAAAAAAAGGGCTACCGGTTTGAGGCTTCGCCTCCCATTGGCCTGGTGGACGCCATCCTAATAACAAAAGCTGGCTACCTCGACGGCGGCGCTGATCCGAGAGGGGACGATACGAAAATGGGGTGGTAGTTAGGAACAATTTTTTTTCTCTGGATTTTGCTATCCAATGAGCATTCAGATAAATTATATTGTTTCGCGTAAACGGTCACCGGTTGTCCGTTTCTGATACAGTGTTAAGGCGAAAGCTTGGCGTCAATCGTTTAATAGCCAACAGATTATGAATATGGCATAGCTTTGGCCAAAAAGATCAGGCATCTTACGTATTTCAGGCCGGCTCATGCTCAATTATTCTGAATATTACGCCAATAAGCGTTTGTCCGGCTTTATTAAAAACTTTAGACGCTGGGCAACTCCGCTAAAGGGTGCCTGAAAGAACAGGGCGATGCCGTATATACCATTGAAATGAAAAAGTAAAACCAAAAATGATAAAAATGAAAACGACCATCAAATATTGGGCAGCAGCACTCTTTATGACTACTGCCTTCTTTACAGGCAACAGTGCTGCGGCGCAGACGTCCGGACCCTTGTTCAACGAGATCGCGCGCCAGGATTCTCTGCAGTTCGCGGCCTTTAACGCCCGGAACCTTGACGGGCTCATGGCTTATTTTGATAGCAGCCTGGAGTTCTACCAGGACAATACCGGGGTACGGAACTATGAGCAGGTGAAACAGGCTTTCGGCGGTGTTTTTAAAATGGTTTACGTCCTCACCCGCAAGCTTGTTCCGGGTAGTATGGAGGTGTACCCGATAAAAGATTACGGCGCCATCGAGACCGCGCAGCATACCTTTTCCCACATCGAAAACGGGCAGCTGCAAGTCGGCACCTTTAAGTATATGCAGATATGGCAAAAAAAAGACGGCGTCTGGAGGGTAACCCGGGAAATCTCATATGGTCATTAAAAGGCCGATACTTCCTTTAGCATAGCGAAAAGTATTAGAGAATGATTTCGATAATCTGATTTGAGTGAAATAAAACCCGTTGAAAAGCCGGCATTAAGACGGTAAGCTTTATATGATAGCCGGCTCGCCCGGCGGCAGTAGTTTTGCCAACCTGGGAAATATATTTTTTTAGGATTAAATTAGTTATTTTTGGACTCAACTATTTGAAATTGAGGAGGTAAATTTGAGGGTGACGCTCCTATTAAAAAAACAAAAACCGAAAAAATAACACCAATGGCATGAGAAAATTACTTACCTCCTTTTCAACTGTATTAATCTTATCGCCGTTGATCTTCAGCGGATGTAAAAAGTCCACAGTTGTAAACCCTGTTTCGAAGGGCGCCCCTGCTACATTAACCAATAAGCAAGTGGCCGAAATATTGGTTGCGGGGCTTACCGCATCTTTTACCAGTGTAAAAGGTGTTACCGGTGCCGAAAAAACGAGTGCCGCAGGCAGTGGTAAAACGCTCGACGATTTGCCGGCTGTGCCTGTTGGTTTTTGCGGACTTGACGAATATGCATTTAATACTTACCCGGCTGATTTTAATTTTCCCTATTTCTTCGATCCTAAAGTTGATACACTGGATGGGGATGTCACCGGAAGCTACGAGATGTTTACGATCTGTAACAACACAGGGCCGTACGGGTACGAATATTATCGCAAAATGAGTATTGGCGGCTACGGGCCGGGCGGATACTTTTTCAATAACCTGGAACAAGATTATACGGTAAAAAGCCTTAATGCTGATTACAGCAAATTTTCGCTGGAGGGGTATATGAACGTAAACGATAACTGGGCATACGGCAACATCGAAAGCCGCGACACCACAACCTACCAGCCCGGTGTAACCTTCGTGCTAAAAAACGGCAACCCCGCCCTGACAGGGACAGCCACCTTTACCCATGTTAATTATTACATATCAGCCGGGACGACCACTAAAACGGGCTACTACGGCACCTATGCCTTTACCGGCAACTTTGGTGTAACAGTAACCTTTTTACAAAACGGCAAACCCGACGTGTATTACTTTACCTATTAGTGCCGGGTGATAATTTGCGCCGAATATTAATTGAGCCATTCGGCCGATCTTCAACGTAGTCAACGTCCTGCCGACGTTCCAATACTTCCGGCCTGATTTATCCGGTTGGGCCGATGATCGGCCGGCCGCCTTCTTTGCTGAATCAGGCTTGCCTGCATTTTACCTACCTAAACGCAGACCACCCCGACAAATCGGGGCGGTAGCGGGGTATAAAAAACGGGACCATCATTAATGATAGTCCCGTGATATGGGCCGGCAAATGCGTAGATTATTTTACAAGGGCCGGGCCTTTATTCAGTTTTCTTAACTGTGGTGGTAGTAGTGGTTTTTGTAGCTGGTGTAGTTGCCGTTTTTTTGTGGTAAACTTTGTGGTAAGTGTGTACCGGCTTGTGATAGGCTGATGCAGTATAGGTAACGTGGTGCGTTGCTACGTTAGCGGCAACAGCCGGTTTGGTCTCGGTAGTGGTAGTTACCTCGGTCGTTGTGGGTGCCGGCGGCGCAACAGGTACAACCACTGGTGCAGGTGCAGGGGTGCGTACAGTGTCATGCACTACAACTACTGTTGGTGGAGCTGGTTCTGGCGCAGGCGGCGGCGGTGTGGTTATTACGATCGGCGCGGGCGCGGGTGCAGGCTTTAAATGACCCGTTACCGCGCCATCCGCTGCGCCGTTAATAGCATCGGGAGTTCCTGTGCCTGTCACTTTAACTTTTGTTATTGTACGCCCATGAGCACCTTTCCTAACCTTCTTTTTAACTTCTATTTTGTTTTTTGTAGTGTCCTGCGTTTGAGCCTGTGCAGTTTGGACTGTCCAAATCATGCCGGCTATAAATAATATTAAACTGATCTTTTTCATAATGATGTACATTGGTTAATGATGCTGTATA
>Ga0302309_10002405_pt1 | contig 15603 bp, 13 predicted proteins | sample III_Palsa_N1_1_FD_200453 | JGI IMG/M metagenome (GOLD analysis project Ga0302309, IMG submission 200453) | Peat permafrost microbial communities from Stordalen Mire near Abisko, Sweden - III_Palsa_N1_1 | ecosystem: Environmental > Terrestrial > Soil > Palsa > Peat permafrost | place: Sweden... | reverse complement strand
CGATTAAGGTTATTTTCCACGGCAGTTCGTTGGGTAAAGCAGCGCCTTTATTTATATTATCGGTGACAGGTTTTATTTTCCCCGTTGCTTTTTTACGTTTAGGAATTAAAAACGAAGGCGGTTTTACCACGAGAGCAGTACCGCTGTAAATATCCTTAAAATTCTGAATCGGCACCGATTTATAGCTCCACCACTCATTTGATATATTTACATTACTTTTATCAATGAAGTTTACCAGCGCAAACTCGCCGTTATTGGAAGACAGGTGGACTATAAAAGGTGTCGACAATTTACTTAGTTCTTCTATACTATAATTAGCCGCATCGTTGGTTAATTCCAGGTCATTCAGTACATCGCTAACGGACAGCAGACTGGGGTAATCCGGATGATTTTTCAAGTCAACGCACATGTCCTGAATATTCACGGAAACACCGAGTTGACTGATCAAATGAATTAATACATATTCCGGGTTTCTCATTGATCTTTTTTTTGTGACGATTTAAATCGACGATGTTTTTTAACGCTATTTGAACGTTCTTTTTTGGCAAGCATTTAAACTGTTCATTTTAATGTTACTTAAAAGAAATATTGTTTATCCTTCCGATGTCTTTATACGAGCCCTCCGGAAAGTAGACGCACTGCACCTTTAAGCCGCTTTTTGCAGCCTTATCAAACGTTTCCGTGATGGAGATTCCCGGCGGCAAATTTTCAGATTCGGCCTTAAAAAAATCCCAAAACCGGCTATTCCATGCAGCAATACCCCAGGCGTTATTCACTTTAGGGACGAGCGGTTTCTCTTCGATATTCACTACTTTCCCATCTTCATCAAATTCGACAACGCCAAAATGCCGCGCTTCGTCGGTTGGAAATACACCCAATACAAGGTCGGCATTTTTCGTTTCAAGTTCTTCAATCACATTTTGAAACGCCGTTGGGGGCGAAAATACGGTGTCGGGCATTGCGAAGCAGGTATTTTTATCGTGTAACCAGGGATACCCGGATAACAAAGCATCTGCTAACCCCAGGGCTTTGCTATTGTATAAATACGAAATACGATGCCCGAATTGTTCGCCGTCTTCCAGGTAGCGCATAATTTCAGGCTTCCACTCCGGCACAACTATATACAGGTGGTTAACCCCGGCTAAACGTAAAGCCTCCAATGAATGTTCAATAAGTAGTTTAGGCCTAACGTATTCATTTTCAGTTACAAACTCGTAATGAACCGGTAACAATTCTTTAGGATATCTGAAGGGACGCATCCGGGTTGCTAATCCGGCAGCGGGCAATAAACCGTAATATTTTTTCATGTTTTTAGTTATCGTAAGGTTTAAGAAAATCAGGAAAACATCAAAGCTAAATTTTTTTCAAATAACAAAGGGTCGACAATAAAATTGGCGTTAAAATAATCATCATTAAGGTCAGTCGGTTCACATACCTGCTGGTAGTATTTATATCCCAGTGCCTCGGCCTGGTACCAGAAAGCTTTACTATGCCAATCCTTGTCGTTGGTTTTCCTTTTATGAAATTCTAACACGCTGGAGCCTTCTTTCATAAAAAGCATATTCGTTAACCCCGACCCGTGAATAGAAACCAGGTACTTTGCCCGGGAGTAAATAGCCACCTGTTCCCAAAAAATATAATTTTCGTTATTAAGTATCTTGAAATTGTATTTAAGCAATATGTGTTCTATTTCATCTTCGTTTTCAACTCTTTTTCTTTTTGCCTTTTTGCGGCTGATATAGATCCGCTCTCCAAAATCAAGGTCGATATCCTTAGCGGTCGACAAATAATCCAGGTAAAATTGCTTTATCTGTGCCATCATTTTATAATTGTACGAATCTACTTTGGCTTTAATTTGGGGCATACACAAGTTTTTTACCATTAAGCTTTTGCGCCCGGGAATAAAAAATATATCCTTAAATTTAAATGGCTCAAGTGAGCCCATGATAAAATCCGACTTTCCGTAATAATCGGGAAGCAGCAATATCATTGCGTCTTTTTTGTCTTTTACCATCCACGCCCTGAAAATGCACTCCAAAAGCCAATGATAATAGTTATACCAGGGGTGATGGATGAGCAAATAAGTACTGTCATCGTCTAAAGTTATCAGGTTTTCTGGATGATCGGTTACGTTATAATAATAGTGTGCCGCCTCATTTTTATAATCGTCGAGCTGATGAGGGTGGTCATGATGGGATTCTTTAATCAGGCCTTTATTATTAAGACAAAAACCGGAATAGGTAACGAAAACGTTTTTGATTTTTTTCACCTTTTGTGGTGCAAGCTCATAGGTCAGGAAAGGCCCAAACAGCGGCATTTCTTCCGGAGAAACGTTTAGCGGCAGTGAAACGATTACTTGTTTGTTCATAATAAAGGCTTATGGAGAACAACTGGAAAAAATCAGTGCAAAGACGGTATAAATTTAGAATTTACCAAATCGAGTTTAACCGGCGTTAAAACATTGTGTGATAATTGAAAATCCTTTTATAGGTTTGCATCGCAAAACCGTCCTTTACCACGCCTTATGAAAAAAGTCCTTTTAATAACCGATGTTAATTTCTGGGAAAAAAGCTCGGGGAACAGAACGCGCATTTCAAGTTTGATAGCATACCTGGCCCAACAGCTACAATTAACGGTAGTTACTACGGGCCCGGCTCCTGAAAATATCGAAAAGGTGTTGAGCGATACCATCAACGCTGAATTTTTTGTACTTGAAAAAACAAAATATCTTAATTCAAACGGCTATGGCCTCAGGCTGAAAGCCTTTCTCAAAGGCAGGCATTTCGACACCGTCATTATAGAATATATTCACAGCAGCTATTTTTTAAACTTTTTGATTGAAGACGTGCAAGTCATCCTTGATGCCCATGATATTATCAGTCACCGTGCGAAAGAATTTAAAAAATTCAACTATGGCGGCGCGCTTTACGAACTATCCAAAGAAACAGAAATCGAGCTATTTAACATATATGATCACGTAATAGCGCTTTGTCAACCTGATTATGAAGAAATAACCGCTATGGTGGAAATGGGGAAAGTATTGTTATGCCCGCACCCGGTTCAAACCAGTTTACACACAAATAGAGAGGTTGTAAAAACCATTGCGTTTGTTGCCAGCGCCTATTTGCCCAACGTGGATGCTATTAATTGGTTTATAGCGAATTGCTGGCCACTTATTTCCGAAAAATACAGGAATGTCCGCTTGGTGGTGTGTGGTACGGTTTGCATGAATGTTAAGCTACTGGACCAGCCACAAATTACTTGTAAAGGGTTTGTAGCAGATATTGATGAAATTTACGAAGAAGCAGATATAATCATCAATCCTGTACGTTTTGGGGCGGGGTTGAAAATTAAAAACCTGGAGGCTTTGGCGCATGGACGGCCCCTGGTTACCACCCACCACGGCGCAAGAGGCTTGGAAGCGGGTATAAACAAGTCATTTTTGGTGGCAAATAACGCCGAAGAATTTATTCGATCGATAGAATCGCTCATTATAAACACAAGCCTTAGACAGGAGGTCAGCCAGAATGCCTATATTTTCATTAATGACAATTTTTCGCCTGAGCAATGTTTTAAACCCTTAATGGAAACAATTGGCTAACGCCCATTCAATGGAAGATAATTGTCCGGGCATTGTTGAGTATTTTAGGCAGGTCAGTAGCGTTTAAATAAATTAATTGCTTCCTTATTAATTTTCTTTATAATGAAAAACAGGCCTGTTTATTGGGCTCGGGGCGGTTGTCAACTATTTTTTTAAATTATATTTCACATTTTGCTTTTTAATTTATAGGTTTACTCAATACTAAACTGATAAGGCCCTTTTAACCTAAGGATTATTTAAACATTTGAAATTAGAATACGCTGCATTGACCTGTGCGTGCATATTTGATGCTTTTTATTGTTAACCGAAAATCACTTAAAAAAATATGAAATCGATCAAGAGTCTCTTGAACTCCAAACCCGCGCTTTTAAAGCTGCTGAATTATTCAGGCGTAAATATCGACAACGACCTCCTAAATGATGAGTTGGAAAAGCACCCTGACTATCCGAGTTTGCTCGCTGTTTGCGATGTATTAACCGCCTTCAATATCGAAAACAGCGCCTTTAAAGTCGATTTTGAAGAGTTGCCCAATGTTCCCTGCCCTTTTTTAGCCCACACCAATTCAGATAATGGTGACCTCTTGGTAATAACGCGCATAGATGGCGACAATGTTTATGTTTCATCCGAAAAGTGGGAAAAACACAAGCTAAGTATCGAAGCTTTTAAAAAAATATTCACCGGCGTGGTTTTAACCATAGAACCGCCTGAAGGCCAGATCGCCCCCAAAACATTCACGAACACCCTCAAGGCAATAAAGACCCCGGTTGCGGCTGTTGGCCTGGCGCTGGTCTTTATGGCGGCGCTGGTCTTTCATACCGGTTATTTTGCAAACCTAAGCTGGCAGGTGCTATCGCTTACCGCGTTTAAAACCGCCGGTTTAATTATCGCCATATTATTGCTGATACAATCTATTGACAGTAACAACCCGTTGGTGCAGGTGCTTTGCCAAACAAAAGGGAAAACAAATTGCAATGCCATTCTTTCGTCCAAAGCGGCAAAGGTATTTGATGGCCTCGGTTGGAGCGAAGTAGGCTTTTTTTATTTTGCGGGCACCTGGCTGTTTTTGCTATTTGGCGGCGGCTCCCTGTTAACGTGGAAAGCATTAGCCCTGCTAAATTTTGTCAGCCTGCCCTATACGTTTTATTCTATTTATTACCAGGCGCGGATTGCCAGGCAATGGTGTGTGTTTTGCTGCGCGGTACAGGCTTTATTATGGCTCGAGTTTATTCCATTGATAAATGTTTACATCTCCAATAAAAGCTTGCGGCCCGCAGGGCACCTAAGTGGCGACCTTAGCGCCCTTGCTATTTGCCTGTTAATCCCGGTAATTTTATGGGTGCTCCTAAAGCCTTTGCTTTTATCGGAACAACAACTGGACCCATTGAAGGAGCAATTACGAAAATTTAAATACAATACTTTACTGTTTAGTAAGCTTCTTGCCGAGCAACCAAAGTTTACACAACCCGGCGACGATTGGAGCATTGCGCTGGGCAACCCGGAAGCTGCTAATATTATAACCATGGTAAGCAATCCCTACTGCCCGCCATGCGCAAAAACCCATAAAATACTGGATGAATTTCTCGATCAAAACCTCAACCTGCAGGCTCGCATTGTCTTTACCGCCAACAACTCCGACAACGATATCAAAACGCCGGTGAGCCGCCACCTGATGGCCTTGAACGAATTAACTGATAAAACCATCATAAAACAAGCCATGCACGACTGGTATGAACAAAAGCAAAAAGATTACAAAGCATGGGCGAAGGTTTATCCTGTAGAATTAAACGAAGCCGAATACCATAAACTTGATAAGCAAAAAGAGTGGTGTCAGACAGCAGAGGTAACCTTTACGCCGACATTCCTGCTTAACGGTTACCGGCTGCCTGATCTGTACCAGCTACCGGATTTAAAATACATGCTTGAATAAAGCACTTACGATACTTTGGCCAAAAGTAAAAGGAGCATGAGCTTTTTCAATACATGCCGCTTAAATTGCCGGAGCGTGGTTACGGCAAATATCTCAAATTAATCTCAGAAAATGAATATCGAGAAACTGAGTCTTGCCAGCGTTAAAAATGTGCTGAGCAGGGCGGAACTAAAGAAAATCATGGCCGGGAGCGGCGGTGGCAGTGGTGGTGGTGGTGGCACTGGTGGTGATGGTGGTGATTGCACAAATGCATGTGGAGGCACACTCGGACCTTGCTCAACTGGACCATGTACATCGGTGGCATGTCCCGACGACCCTAATTTTACGCATACTGTGTGCAACGGTTGAGTTGAAGTTATCTACAGGGCCATAGCAGTTCGCTATGCCCTGTGGGTAATTTAGTGGATTTAAAAAACCAACAAATCAAGCATGGGAAGGTGTTGTCAAGTGCTTTTCTGTAAAATGTAATGATACTGTCACTGACCAGAACTTCGAAACTATGAAAAGAAATAAACTAAAACACGCGGCATATATCCTATTATTCTTGTTTGCCTGCTCCCCGTTACACGTTTTGGCCCAAGTTCCTGTTCGAACCGGGCCTGCACCTGAAGCTGAAATAAAAAAGGCCAGGGCAGGAGTAGACGCTTATCCTGATAGCCTCGGCGCGCATAAAACCTATATCTACGCTTTGGGCTTAAACAATCCGCAGCTTGAGCCTCAGTACAAAGTGTGGATGGAAAAATACCCGGCGAATGCGATTTTTCCGTTGGCTATTGGTACCGTATTTTATAATGCCGAGATGCCGCAGGCAACACCATATTTGCTAAAGGTTGCCGCAATGGAGCCAAAAAACGCGAAAATATGGTTTATGCTTTCACAAGATGCCTGGAGAAGGGGAGAAACACACCTGGTGAAAGTGTACATGAAAAAAGCAGCTATGGCCGATACATCAAATGCCGATTATGCTGCTGGTTATCTCGCATCTTTTAAGGACATCGACCCAGGTTATGCGCAAAAAGTTTTTGACTTTGTAAAGCGCTTCCCAAATAGTGAACGCGGCGCCCAGGCTTTATTTTGGCTGGGCGAAGACGCCGCATCTCTCAACGACAAGATCATCTATTTCGAGAAGCTTCGTAATCTATACCCCCCTAAAAATTTCAATTGGTCGGCAGCAGGAATGGCCGGTTTAGCCGATGCCTATATACAAACTGAACCTGAAAAAGCTATGGAGCTAGTTGACGAAATGGGCGAAGGGAAAAATTGGCAGATCAGGAAGCAGGTAGCCGGGTCAGTTTTACGCATCGATCAGTTAGAAAAAGATAAAAACTATACAGACGCCCTGCTTGATCTTAACAGGATAAAGCTACCAGCCTACAATCACTTAAGCGACTATATAGCCTTGAAAAAAACCGATCTTATGGCAAAAGCGGGCGATATCAAGGCAGCTTACGATAGTGTCGCGGTAAAATTCGCAAAGCTACCCACCGATCAACTCGATACAGCACTTTTATTTTATGGAACTAAAATAGGTAAAGATGCAGCAACGGTTGCGAAAGATATACAGAACATCCGGAAAAGCACAGCGGCTGTTGCTTATCCATTCGAATTGGGCCTTTACACAAGCGATGGCAAGTTGAGCTTAAACGACCTGAAAGGTAAAGTGGTATTGCTTACATTTTGGTTTCCGGGTTGCGGCCCCTGCCGGGAAGAATTTCCGCACTTCCAGGCGGTGATCAATAAATTTAAGGATGAAAACGTTGCCTACATCGGAATCAATGTATTTCCATTGCAAGACGGTTATGTGATCCCATTGTTAAAAAACAACAAATATTCATTTATCCCGCTGCGCGGTACCTCCGCTTTTGCTGCTGAGTATTATGGCGTTCAAGGTGAGCCTGAAAACTTTTTGATAGATAAGGACGGAAAGATCATTTTCAAAGATTTCCGGATCGATAACAGTAACGAACGTACGCTGGAATTGATGATAACTGCATTATTGCAAAAAGGCGGGCAAAGCAATTAACGTTGTAAAAACATAAAAACCTTCATTAAAAAGCCTACGCAAAAAAAATCAGAAGTAGACTCGGTTTATGACTATGAATGCGGACGCCGAATCAATTCCACGATTTCATTGACTATATAATCCAGTCCGCGATTTGCGTAACAAAGTAACTTAAAATTTGAAATTGAATTATGAACCAAAAAAACAGGATAGCGTTACTTGTGTGCTTTTATGGTAAGCTACCGTGGTACTTTGATTATTTTGTTCACTCCTGCAAATACAATCCAACGGTTGATTTTTATATTTTCACCGATATTACCTGTAACAAATCGCTGCCGGAAAATATAAGAGTTATAAAAAAAACGGTAGATGATATAAAAAAACTAGCCTCCGACAAACTGGGGTTCGAAGTGAATATAAAATATCCATACAAATTGTGTGATTTTAAGCCCGCTTACGGATTTATATTTTCTGAATATTTAACATGCTACGACTTTTGGGGACATTGTGACATGGACATTATTTTTGGTAACATCCGGCAATTCATGACGGATGCACTGTTGGCAGATCATGACGTAATTAGCGTAAGGGCCGACTGGCTGACCGGCTGTTTTCTGCTCTTTCGAAATAGCCTAAAAGTAAATACCCTTTTTCAGCACAGCAAAGATTACCAGAAGGTTTTTAGCGCCAGCAAACACCATTGCTTTGATGAAACCAATTTTAAACACCATGCATTCGAAGATGGAAAGGCATATTATGAGATTGAGTCGGAAATAGAAAGTATGACGCATGTAGTAAAAAAAATGGAGGCCCAAAATTATATAAAACCGTATTTTGATTTACATATTATTGAAGGTGGTAGCCCGGGGAAACTGATCTGGGAAAATGGAACACTGATTTATAAAAGTCGGTTTGAGATTCTCCTATATCATTTAATCGATTTTAAACGGCACTATAAACCTGAAAAATTGTCGGCAATACCCGATAGGTTTGTCATTAGCCCCACAAGGATTTATCATAGGCCGATGTCAAGAGATGTGATGGAGATGGTTTAAAAAACGTCCCTTACGGGCAAAATGAAAAGCGTTGTATCATTGTATATTATAAAAAATTGCTGGTGGAGGAACAACATCCCCGGCACATACGACCGAAAACAAATGACTATTATGGGTGGGCTAAAATTTATAATGTATCCAAAAAAGAGTTTGACTATAGGAAAATAGAAACACGGCATGATTGACGCCAAATGGCAGGGGTTACCGCTACGCCAACATTATTGCTTAATGGCTACCGCCTGCCACAATTATACCAGTTGCCCGATTTAAAATACATGCTGCAATAAGCATTAAGATACTTTGGCCAAAGTAAAGGAGCATGCACTTTGCAATGTATGCCGCTTAAATTACCGGAGCGTGGTTTTGGTAATATCAAATAAATTAATCAATTATGAAAATTCAAAAATTAAGCTTGAGCGGCATTAAAAATGTGCTAAGCCGTGCTGAATTGAAGACAATTATGGCTGGCAGCGGCGGCGGCGGGGGCGGTGGTGGTGGCAGCCTAGCTGCCCTAATGGTACCCCTGTTTATAATTGTGTTGAACCTGGTTACAACTGGAATGTAATATGGTGCATATCTGCATGTGGTCCGGGTCCAAATTATGTTGGGAATCCGACATGCACAATAATAGGTTATACACCTGGTACCACAGCTCCAGAAACTTGTTAACTAATTCATTAACTGAAGTATTAAGAAAGCCCGGTTTATTAAGACCGGGTTTTCTTAATTTGAAAATGGCGTAGAAAAGCCATGAACAGATATGACCGGAAGCCTAAGAATACCCTGGGAAAGGTAAATATAAACACCTTGTGGATAAAGCCAAATAAATATTTTCACAGCGTTTAACAGATAATTAATACTATAATGAAATTAAAAAAATGGGCGTCCACGTTAGATGTCTACTTGTATAATGTGCTGTTTTCAAAAATTCCCATAAACTATATAAGGATTGCTTTTGCAAAAAGGCATATGAGTTTGGGCAAGGGTACTTTTATAAGTATAAATGTAAGGTTACTTAACTCTGAAAATGGAAAAGATCAGATTACAATCGGCGATCACTGTTTTATAAATCCAGGTTGTTTACTTGACGGAAGATTTGGAAAAATTGTGATTGGCAACAATGTAGACATTTCGCGCGGAGCGTGGATTTATACAGTAGAACATGACCCACATGACGATTATTATAGGATGAGGCAAGGAGATGTTATTATTGAAGACTATGTTTGGATAGCTTCAAGGGTAACCATTTTACCAGGTATAACCATAGGAAGGGGAAGTGTAATTGCAACCGGCGCTGTAGTTACAAAAAACATACCGCCAATGAGTATAGCTGGCGGGGTTCCGGCCGAGGTTAAAAGTGTTCGGAAATCGGCTTTAAAATATAACATTACCTTTCGGCCAGATCTTTACAGTTAATTTTTTTACACCTGTGACAGCAATCTCGTAAAATGGATAAAAATAAAACCATTGCCTTAATTGTTTGCTATTTAGGCAAGTTCCCCTGGTACTTTGCTTATTTTGTTCATTCATGTAAATACAACCCGACGGTTGATTTTTTTATTGTTACAGACGACAGATCTTACGTTAATCCATTGCCAAACAACGTTAAGCTGGTCCATAAAACATTGAACGAGATAAGCAGCCTGGCCTCGCAAAAGTTAGGGTTTTCGGTTAACATCTCGACCGCCTACAAATTATGTGATTTTAAACCTGCTTATGGTCTTGTTTTTTCAGAACTGGTAGATGGTTATGATTTTTGGGGACATTGTGACATTGATATTATTTTTGGCAATATCCGAAATTTTATAACTGATGAACTTTTAGAAAATTATGATTTAATTAGCGTGCGGCATGATTATGTTTCGGGATGTTTTTTATTATACCGGAACAGCCCTAAACTAAATAGCCTGTTTTTACACAGCAAGGACTACAAAAAGGTTTTTACATCCGAAAAGCACTGCTTTGATGAAACTAATTTTGCTCATGACGCATTCGGCGAAGGAAAGCTATATGCTGAAATCGATACTGAAATAGAAAGCATGACGCACGTTGTAAAGAGGCTTGAGAATGAAGATTATATAAAACCCTTTTTTGACTTTTACATAATCGAAGGCTTACCTGGTAAATTGAAATGGGAAGCAGGGAGAATGCTTTACAGAAAAAAATTTGAGATCCTCTTTTATCATTTGATCTACTTTAAAAAACAATACAGGCCAAAAACAAAGAGTATTAATATTGCGGGCTGCTTTACGATCAGCCCGACAAAAATATATCCCCAAACAAAATCAAAAAACGCTGTTAATGGGTTTTAAATTTTACAAACAGTTAGATGGAATGGACTGCGGTCCCACCTGTCTTCGTATGATTGCGAAGCATTACGGACGTAATTATAAACAGCGAACACTTGCAAGGCTATGTGAGATAAACAGGGAAGGCGTTTCATTATTAGGCATCAGTGATGCCGCGGAAAAGATTGGCTTCCGCACATTAGGGGCAAAGCTCACGATTCAACAATTGAAGGAAGCTGAACTGCCCTGTATTTTGCACTGGCGCCAGTACCATTTTGTGGTATTGTATAAAATCAAAAATCATACCTATTACCTGGCCGATCCGGCAACAGGTCTGGTTACGCTCAATGAAGCCGATTTTGCCCGTAACTGGATAGGCGATAAAGAAAAGCAGGAAGGCATTGCACTGCTGCTAACGCCAACGCCACAATTTTACGAACAAGACGACGAAAAAAACAGTGAGCTGCGGTGGTCGTTCTTATTAAGGTATCTGGTAACCTATCGTAAGCTGGTGGTTCAATTACTGATAGGGCTGGGCATAGGCAGTTTGCTGCAATTGATCACTCCGTTTTTGACGCAATCAATCGTTGACATCGGCATCAATACCCATAACCTTAATTTTATCTACATCATCCTTATCGCGCAGATCGCGCTGATCATAGGAAGGGTAAGCGTTGAGTTTATCCGGTCATGGATATTGCTGCATATCAGTACGCGTATCAATATTTCTATCCTGACAGATTTCCTCATCAAGCTGATGAAGCTACCCATGAGCTTCTTTGATACCAAAATGACCGGCGACATTATGCAGCGAATGAACGATCAGAAAAATATCCAGACATTTTTAACCGGATCGGCGCTTACAACTGTGTTTTCCATGTTTAACCTGCTGGTATTTTCGGTGGTGCTTGCTTACTATAACCTGGCCATATTCTTCGTTTTTGCGCTATGCAGCACGCTCTACACGCTTTGGATTGTCATCTTTCTTAAACGCCGCAGGGCGCTCAACTACAAAAGCTTTGACGTAGCTGCAAAAAACCAAAGCAGCATTATACAATTGGTGGGCGGCATGCAGGAAATAAAGCTTAACAATTGCGAGCAGCAAAAACGCTGGGAATGGGAACACATACAGGCCAGGCTATTCAAATTTAATGTAAAAACGCTTGCCCTTAACCAATACCAGCAGGGCGGCGCCACGTTTATAAATGAGGGGAAAAATATCCTGATCACTTTTTTAAGCGCCGAAGCGGTAATCAATGGCAGCCTAACCCTTGGCGCCATGGTTGCTGTTCAATACATTGTTGGGCAGCTGAGCAGCCCGATTGAGCAATTTCTTGGATTTATACAAGGCTTCCAGGATGCCCGGATCAGCCTGGAAAGGCTGAATGAGATACACCAGATGCAGGATGAAGAACCGCCCGGTAAGGACTACAATTTTACGCTCCCGGAAAACAAGAGCCTCAACATCAACAACCTTACCTTTCGTTACCCCGGCGCGGGAAATGAATCGGTGCTCGAAAATATATCGCTTTGTATTCCGCAAGGAAAAACCACGGCAATCGTCGGCATGAGCGGCAGCGGTAAAACCACCATACTAAAACTGCTGCTGCGTTTTTATGAGCCGCAAAAAGGCGAAATTAAAGTGGGTGATCAGCAACTCTCCAATGTCGGTTTCAAAACATGGCGGAGCCAGTGTGGGGTCGTTATGCAGGACGGCTTCATTTTTTCGGATAATATCGAAAGGAATATCGCCGTTGGCGATGAGTACCCGGATAAAGTTAAACTTCGCCATGCGATAAAAGTCGCCAACATACAGGACTTTATCGACGGGTTGCCCTTAGGGTTGAATACAAAAATCGGCGCGGAGGGCAATGGTATAAGCCAGGGACAACGGCAGCGCATGTTAATAGCCCGGGCGGTGTACAAAAACCCGCAATATTTGTTTTTTGATGAAGCCACCAATGCGCTCGATGCAAACAATGAGCGCATTATTATGGACAACCTGGGCGAGTTTTTTAAAGGGCGCACGGTCATCATCGTGGCGCACCGGCTGAGTACAGTAAGCAATGCCGACAATATTGTAGTGCTGGATAAAGGAAAGATAATTGAACAAGGTACACACCGTGAACTAACAGCATTGAAGGGCGACTATTACCGGCTGGTAAAAAATCAGCTGGAACTAGGCGCATAAGTAGAATTTTTCAAAATAAGTTACGCAATTGTTGCACGGAAAAAGGGTAAAAAATCCTTCTCCAAACCCTCTTTACCGCTTGCGGTAGAGAGGGTGGTCGAGCGAAGCAACGACCGGGTGAGTAGTTTTACGAGCGATATTAGCGCAAATGCATGACGAGGATTTGAAGCCTCTAAATTCTTTTGGTCTAATCATATTATTACTTATTCTGCGAAAGTTATTTTGAAAGCTTTCCTAAGTTGAAATTTGCGCATAACCTAAAAATGATCTCTAAGAAAACGAAACATGCCACAACAAACAGCAGCGTTATACGACGAAAATGACGGCTCCGTAACCCGCCACAGCGATGACATACAGGATATCATTACAGCTGTGCCCTCCTGGATATTGCGTTGGGGCATTTCTGTATTTTTCATTGTCCTGCTGCTCATGGTAAGCCTATCATCTATTATCCGGTATCCCGACATTGTGAAAGCCCAGCTGACCATCAATTCGCCCGATGCCCCTAAACCCATCGTTTCCAAGATCAACGGAAAGCTGGTAAAATTGCTGGTTAAAGAAAATCAGCCTGTTGCGGAAGGACAATCGCTCGCCTATTTGGAGAGCACAGCAAACCATGCGAAAGTGCTTGCGCTGCTGAGCAACCTTAAATACCTGCAGCAACAGGTGCTGGAAAACAAGCCTGTGAACAATATGCTTTTAAATCAGGCGGATAATATCCAGTTTGGCGAATTGCAGACAGCGTATCAAACGTTTTACCAGGAATATGTTGAATACCGGTCATCGGTAAACGATGGTTTCCTGGTTAAGAAACGGGCTTACCTGCTAAAAGACCTGGATTACCTGGCCCAGCAGCAAAAACAGCTGAGCGCCCAAAAAGATTTGGAGCAGAAGGATCTCAGCATCGCCGACAAGGAGTATGATATGCACAAAAAGCTGGCCGACCAAAAGGTTGAAACAACCGAGGAACTGCGCCAGGAAGAAAGCAAGCTGCTGGCAAAAAAATCGCCGGTGATGCAATCAGAGTCGGCTATTATAACCGGTGAAAATAATTACGACGCTAAACAAAAAGAAATACTGGAGCTCGACAACCAGGTGCAAGAGGAGAAAGGGAAATTCCTGCAGGCCCTGAACAGCCTGATCAGCGCCACAGACGACTGGAAGAGCAAGTATGTACTGACGGCCTCGCAACCAGGGAAAGTGTTATTTTCGGGAATTATACAGGAGAACCAGGTTTTAAGCGCCAACCAGGAAGTGTTTGAAATTAACCCCGGCGAGGAAGGCTTTTTCGGTGAGATGATGATATCGCAAGGCAATTTGGGTAAGGTACGTGAAGGACAAAAAGTCCTTATCAAACTAAAAAGCTACCCCTTTGAAGAATATGGTATGCTTAATGGAAAAATAGCTTACATCTCCGACGTACCTTACAAAGACAGCGTGTATATTTCAAAGGTTGATTTCTCATTGAAAAAAGGTTCGTATCTGAAAAGGCCGATCCATCTGAAGCAGGGAATGATGGCCGATGCGGAGATCATTACACAGGATGCAACCATCATGCAGCGGCTAAGCAGAAGTTTGGTTAAAGTAATTGATAAGAAGTAAATTGGGGAGCCGAAAGTCAAAACGAGTCTGCTATAAGAGCCTATACTACCGATTTTGCCGGCTGAATTCTGCATGCCCTTAGCATTTTCCGAAATCGAAATTCCGAAATCCGAAATAATACACATATCTCACCACTCACTTCACTCCCCACTAAGCATTTGAATGCATAGCCACGCCATTTCCTTCTGTGTCGACAAAAAATGCCATATAGCCTATTTCATCGCTGATCTTGGTTTTGGGCATGGTTACCTGTCCCCCGGCCGCCTCAACTTTTCCAAGGGCAATGGCAAGATCGGGATTACCGTTCAAGTAGATCTTTGCGCCTTCTGCGCTGGGCTTGTGGTAGGGCCCTTCAACCAGGCCGCCGCCAACTTTTCCGTTCATCATGTCAGCGGGAAAATAGGCCATTTTCATGCCCATCATCTCCTGTAGCTCCATTTCAATGCCGAACACTTCTTCGTAGAATTTTTTCGCCCTGGCCATATCGGTTACCGATATTTCGAACCAGTTTAATGCATTTGCTGTCGTATCCATAATTTTAAGTTTTTATTGGTGTTGAAAATTATTGCCCTATTATTTATTAAGTAATTGCGTAGCGCCTAATAAGAAATTGCTGTATCGAAACTACGACACGCAAGCCACACCAACAGCGTGTAAATACGACAACCTTAGGGGTTGATTGCGACAATAGTTTACCGTATGTTTGGACTAAGATTTATAGTCCCTTGGGAAGGCCGCTTGTTCTCTCATCCTGGCATCCTTTATTCCTATAAATCTTAGTCCAATCCTGGTAGTATGAAACATGTAGCCATCCTGGTCCCGAACAGCCCCTGCATCCTAAGCAGCGTAGTGGGCGCTTATAAAGTGCTGTCGCTGGTAAACTCAACCTTAATAAGCCAGGGAAAAAGCCCTTTTTTTGACATAAAGATGGTTGGCC
>Ga0302309_10002404_pt1 | contig 15609 bp, 8 predicted proteins | sample III_Palsa_N1_1_FD_200453 | JGI IMG/M metagenome (GOLD analysis project Ga0302309, IMG submission 200453) | Peat permafrost microbial communities from Stordalen Mire near Abisko, Sweden - III_Palsa_N1_1 | ecosystem: Environmental > Terrestrial > Soil > Palsa > Peat permafrost | place: Sweden... | reverse complement strand
ATCTGGACGCAACCAGGAAGGCCGCCGTCGCCGCCAAGCTCGAAAGCTATACCGGCATTCCTGCGGCCACGTGGATCAAGGCCAACCTGCGCCTCACCGGCGGCCAGTTTGCTCAGGACCTGCTCGGCACCAGTGACGAAACCACCGGCCGTCTCGACTCCCGCTGGCGTGGCCCCAGCATGAACCCCATGAACTCCGAATCCGACTACGATCCCTTCAGCGAGTCCATCGAGTCCGCCATCGTTGCCGCCATGAACACCTACGCGCACAACACCCTGAACTTCGGCAAAGAGTTCACCTATGAGCCCAGCGCCCGCATGGGTGGTTGGAACTGGGACATGACCGTCAAAGGCCAGGGCGGCGGCTGGGCCGGCACCAGCTCCAACGTCATGAGCGAGATCGCCTACACCATGAAGGTCAATCCCCACATGCACATCCTGCTCATGGGCGGCTACTTCGATCTCGGCACCCTCTACTTCGGCGCTACCTACGAGATGAAGCACCTGCCCATGCCAGCAGCCCTGCAGAAGAACATCGACTACAAGTTCTTCCAGACCGGCCACATGGTCTACGTGAATCCCGACGCGCGCGCTGCACTCCACCAGCGCACCGCCGAGTTCATTCGCGCCAACGAAGCTGGCCAATAACTAACCTCTCCGCGAATCCATAGCGAAGCCGGACGACACTGTCCGGCTTCGCTATTTAACCCATAATCTCCGCGTGTGCGAGTGTTTCGCCACGCAGCACTCCCCCCGTGGCCTAACGTTCCGCACTCTTCCTGTCGATATCTCCCCCAGCGACAAGTTGTTCTCCGTGCCGCGCGCGCCCTGTCTTCCGCGATGCGCCTTGCGGATGAGCAGGTCTTGCGCGGGAGTCCCTTATGAACAATACAGTCCGGATCTTCATCCGGGGCACATCTCTTGCTTTGACCCTTGTCTCGCTTGCACTTTGCGGCTGCTCCGGCATGGACCAGGCGGCCTTTCCCGCCACTCCCGCCCAGGGCTCGGTAGGCTCACTCCAGGGCAGCGTCTTCGGTGGCCACGCGCCCATCGTCGGCTCGCATGTCTTTCTCCTCGAGGCCACCTGGACCGGCTACGCTGCCAAGGCCAAGTCGCTTCTCTCGTTCTCGTCGACCGCCACCAGCGGCAGCTATCCCGTCACGCAGGACCTCACCACCGGCAGCGTGACCAACGGCCTCTACTACGTCACGTCTGACTCCAACGGCGCCTTCAACGTCACCGGCGACTACACCTGCGACGCCGGCTTCCCGGTCTACCTGTACGCCTCGGGAGGCGCTCCCAACGCCAGCACCGTCATCAACATCACGGCTATCTCCCAAACCGCTACCGGCGGCACAACCACCTACACCTTCACGGCCGGCAACCAGCTCTACACTGGCCAGAGCGTTCAATTCTCGAGCTCCAGCCTGACAGGGAAGTGGTCCACCCTGAACGGCACCACCCAGACCGTCCTCGCCACCCCGACCGGCACCAGTTTCCAGATCTCCACCACGATCGCTCCCGGCACCGGCGCCAATACGCAGAGCGGCTCCATTGCAGCAGTGGGCGCCGGCAATCCCGCCATTGTGAACATAGCCATGCTGGGCATCTGCCCCGGCGTCGGCAACTTCACCAAACTAATCAGCTATGTCTACATGAACGAGGTCTCGACCGCGGCAATGGCCTATTCCATCGCCGGCTTCGCCACCGACAGCGTGCATATTGGCACATCCATTTCCAACGAAGTCGGTCTGCAGAACGCCGCCCTCAATGCGGCCAACCTGTACAACGTCCAGGGCAACGCGTTGGAACTCCCAGGCAACAGCGCTGCAGGCGAAGGCCTCATTGCCAACCAGGCCACGGTCGCCGGCAACGGCACCGTCCCGCAGGCAGAACTCAACACCCTCGGCAACATCCTGGCCGCCTGCGTTGACTCGGCCAACACCGCCAGCTCTTCCTCCGCAAACTGCACCACGCTCTTCGCCGATGCGACCAGCACAGGCACCACGAGCGGCGTCAAGCCCATCGACACCGCTACGGCGGCAATCAACATGGCCCACAATCCCGGTGCCGCCAATGTCATCGCGTTATTTGAGCTGGCTTCCGGAGTCGTGCCCTTCGCCCCGCAGCTTGACTCCACCCCTAATGACTTCACCGTGGCCATCACCTACACCAACATCACCGCGCCCGGAGGCATAGCGATCGACGCCAGCGGCAACGCCTTTGTTCCCACCAATTCCAGCTCGGGCTACGTGACCAAGCTCTCGCCCGCCGGCGCCGTACTCGCCACCACCGCCACCGGCGGCAGCGGCTTTGACTCCATAGCCGTTGCTCCCAATGGCAATGTCTTCGTCGCGGCCAACAGTTCGAACGCAGTCTACGAATACACTGGCGGCCTGGCCAACATCAGTGGGTCGCCGTGGACTTCTCCCGCGATGACCTCCCCCTCCTCAGTCGCCATCGATAGCAGCGGCAACGTCTACGTCACCGACGGCGCCGCAAGCATCGTCCGCAAGTTCACCAGCTCCGGTACGCTCAGCGCTTCCATCACCAACAGCTGCCTCTCCGGCGTCTCCGATATCGCGCTCGATCCTGCTGGCTATCTCTGGGCTTCCTCTTACTCCAAGAGCAACGGCTGCCGCGTCTCGAATCCCGGCGGAGTCTACACGTTCGACACCGGGGGATCCCTACTCGAGCCCGGCAATCTCGCCGTCGACAGTAACTCCAAAGGATGGGCTCCGCTCAAAAGCGCGAATGAGCTCGCCGCAGTCACCTCCGCTGGCTCAGGCGCGCTCTACGCTGGATCCACTATTGGCGGCCTCGCGGCACCCACCTGGATCGCGATCGACGGCGCCAACAACCTCTGGATCACCAACGCCGGCAACTCTTACGCGCTCACCGAGCTCACTAACACTGCCACTGCCCTCAGTGGAACCTCCGGCTACCAGGGCGGCAATCTCAACGCGCCCTCCTGGATCGCCATCGACGCCTCCGGCGACGTCTGGGTGCCCAACCAGGGCGCCAACTCGGTCACCGAGCTCATCGGCGTCGCCACCCCCACCGTCACCCCGCTCTCCGCCCTCCAACCCGGCGTTCGCCCCTGATACTCAAGCCCCATTTTCACCGAATCCTTGCCCCAGCCAACGCCCTCGCGCGATACAGTAGCTGCATACGTCTATCAGCACACGACGTCCCCCGGAGGGTGAAGATGTTTAAGCAAATCTCCCAGTCAGCGGCCCTGCTGACCGCTGCTCTTTGTCTAGGATTCGTCTCCGCGACGCCCCGCGCCCTCGCCCAGGATGCCGTCGCCTCCACCGAGTCCGGAACCCCCGCCGTCACAACGCCCCTTCCCGCCGACAAATATCTCTGGCTCGAAGACACCAACAGCCCCCGCGCCATGGACTGGGTCAAGGCCGAAGACGCGCGCTCTCTCAAGATCCTCGAAGCTGATCCGCGCTACGCGGGCTTCTACGCTGACGCGCTCAAGATCGCCGTCGCCCCCGACCGCCTTCCTGAACCCGACCAGCGCGGCTCAGAGATCTACAACTTCTGGCGCGACGCCGACCACGTCAACGGCATCTACCGCAAAACCTCGCTGTCCGACTACCTTACCGCGAACCCGACCTGGAAGACCGTCATCGACTACGACGCGCTGGGCAAGCAGGACAACGTCAAGTGGGTTTCGAAGGGACTCAACTGCCTCTACCCCGGCGATCGCCTCTGCATGGTCACGCTCTCCGCCGGTGGCGAAGATGCCGATACGCAGCGCGAGTTCGACCTGAAAACTGGCCAGTTCGTCACCGGCGGCTTTACGCTCGAGCACAGCAAGCAGAGCGTCGCCTGGCTCGACAAGGACACCCTGATCGTCGCGCGTGACTGGGGCGCGGGCACCATGACCGCTTCCGGCTACCCCTTTGTCGTCAAGCTATGGAAGCGCGGCACGCCGCTCGACAGCGCGAAAGAAGTCTTCCGCGGCAAACCCACCGACCTTGGCGCCGTCGGCTACACCCTGCACGACAATAAGCAGCACACCCTCACCCTCTTCTCCCGCAACGTCACCATCTTCGAGAACGAGACTTCGGTACTCACGCCCGAGGGAACCAGGCAGCTCATGATCCCTGCCAAGGCCAACGTCGTCGGCCTCATTGATGGTCGCGTCCTGCTCAGCATCGACGTAGACTGGACGCCCTCCGGCCAGCTCCACACCTACAAACAGGGTTCGCTGCTCGAGGTCAAACTCGCCGACGTCCTCAAGGATCCCGCACACCTCAAGCCCTCCATCGTCTTCGCGCCCAGCGCCGACGAATTCCTCGAAGGCGCTACCACCACCAAGTCCCGCCTGCTCCTCACCACGCTCAAACACGTGCAGGGCCGCGCCTACATCTACACCCCCACGCTCACCGGCTGGAGCAATAAGGAACTTCCCATCCCGGCCAACGTCAGCGTCAGCGTGGTCTCCACGAGTGACGCCAGCGACAGCTTCTTCCTCGGCATCACCAGCTTCCTCACCCCGTCCTCGCTCTTCCTCGGCGACGCCTCCACCGGCGCGCTCACTCTCGAAAAGACCGAGCCAGCCCGCTTCGATGCCTCCAACGATGTCGCCGAGCAGTTCGAAGCCACCTCCAAGGACGGCACACGCGTCCCCTACTTCATCGTCCATCGCAAAGACATGAAGCTCGACGGCTCCAACGCAACGCTGCTCAACGCTTACGGTGGCTTCCAGATCTCCGAGACGCCCAGCTACTCCGCCAACATCGGCAAGCTATGGATCGAGCACGGCGGCGTCTACGTGCTCGCCAACATTCGCGGTGGCGGCGAATTTGGCCCCGCCTGGCATGAGGCCGGCCTCAAGACCCACCGCCAGCGCATCTACGACGACTTCACCGCCGTCGCCCAGGACCTCATCGCGCGCCGCGTCACCTCGCCGCAACACCTCGGCATCATGGGCGGCTCCAACGGTGGCCTGCTCATGGGCGTCGAGATGACCCAGCACCCCGACCTCTGGAATGCCATCGTCATCCAGGTGCCGCTGCTCGACATGCTGCGCTACGAGCAGATCGACGCCGGCGCCAGCTGGACCGGCGAATACGGCACGGTAGCCAATCCCGCCGAGCGCGAGTTCCTCGCCAGCATCTCGCCCTACAACCAGCTCAAGCCCGGCGTAAAGTATCCCGAGCCCTTCATCTTCACCACCACCAAGGACGACCGCGTCGGCCCGCAACACGCCCGCAAGTTCGCCGCCAAGATGGAGGAGTACAACGAGCCCTTCCTCTACGACGAGATCATCGAAGGCGGCCACGCAGCCGGCGCCAACCTAACCGAGCAAGCCAAAACCTGGGCCCTCACCTACACCTACTTAGCCAGCAAGCTGATGGGGAATTAGCGCTGGCAGCAGAGTCAAATTTAGGAATCACCGAATCACCACAAACTTCGTCATCTCGACCGGGTTTCGGCCTTCATCGTACCCACCCACAACTTCGTCATCTCGACCGGAGCATCATGGCTTCATCGTGATGTGTAGTGGAGAGACCCCTGTATTTTCTCCGAAGCCGCAACCGTCTCCGACCACACCATCGAACAACGCAACAGCCCCACCCCACTCCGCACTCAGATCTCGCCAATCAGGATTCTCCGCCACGATCAACCGAATCTTCTTTACCCGAGACCATCGCTTCAACTGCTTTTCCCGCGCGATAGCCGTCTGCATCTCAGCAAATCTCTCAAAGTACACAAGCTGTTTGATGTTGTAACGTTCAGTGAACGAGCCGGGATACGTCCCATCCTTATGCTGTCCCACACGCCGCTCGAGATGCGAAGTCACTCCGATATAGAGGTGCTTAAACCCGTTCACGAGAATGTAAACATACCCAAACTCAATCATGACGCGCTCGCACTGAGCCCCATCGCAAGCTCACGCAGAAGACAGGGGTCTCTCCACTACGCTACGCTCCGGTCGAGATGACGGCCGTGTCTTTGCGCACCAATGTTCGTTTTTATCTCCTCCACAAACTCCCGTCATCTCGACCGGATGCGGCGTACTTTGCCGCCGCAGTGGAGAGACCCCTGTATTTTGCACTTCTAGTACCCAAGCGCTCGCGCTACGCCAGCCCCAGCTGCGACAGCGCGAACGCCGTGATCGCCGCCGCATCTTCCTGCGGCGTGCGATCCGTCAAATTATCCATGCGCCGCTCATTCGCGCCGCGCACCATATCCAGAATCGCCCAGGCCACCGTCTCCAGGTCCACCGTCCCCGCGATCTCCCCAGCCTCCACGCCCTCTTTCAAGATCGCCACGAAGTACGCATGCCCCAGTCGCAGCAGATCATGCGTCTGGCGTTTATGCTGCGGCTCGCGCCCCACGGTCAGCAGCAGCCGGTACAGATTGATTTGCTCGTGCCAGAACTCCATACGCACGGAGATCGCCACCGTCAGTCGTTCGCGCACCCCTGTGGCAGCCCGCGTCCGCTCCGCCGCCAGCGCCTGCAACCGCTCCACAGCCAGGCGGATCGCGGTCGCATAAATCTCCTCCTTCGACTCGAAGTAGAGATACACGGTCCCCTTGGCGATCTTCGCCGCCTCCGCCACATCCCCCACGCAGGTGGCCGCAAACCCTTTCTTTCCAAACACCTTGATTGCCGCCGTCAGAATCTCCTCGCGCCGCAGGTCGGTAAGCACCTGCTTGCGCGTCGGGTTGCGGACCTGGACAGTTGAGCTCACGAAGCCAAACTAGCACGTTTTCAGGCCATTGTCTGAATCCCCGATCACCCCTCCCGTCTCTAATGACCAAGGAGTCATTTTCATGACTGGCGGGTCAGTCCTCGACGAAGAACTCGAACCAGCGCTCGAACCGGCCCCTGAAGCCATCGAGCAGGCCCTCGACAGCGCCGAGTCCTCCCTCGCCCCCAGCGCCCCCGAGTTCGAACCAGGCGAACCGCTCACCATCGCCGCCCCTGCCTCCCGTTCCTTCAATCCCTGGATCATCACCCTCGTCGTCACCATGGGCACCTTCATGGAGGTTCTCGACACCTCCATCGCCAACGTCGCTCTCCCTCACATCGCGGGTAGCCTTTCTGCATCCCAAGACGAGAGCACCTGGGTGCTCACCAGCTACCTCGTCGCCAACGCGATCATCCTCCCCATCAGCGGTTGGATCTCCTCGGTTATCGGCCAGTCGCGATGTTCACAGTCTTCTCCGCGCTCTGCGGCATCGCCCCGACGCTCGGTCTCCTCGTCGTCTTCCGAGTCCTGCAAGGCCTGGCCGGCGGTGGCCTCCAACCCTCCGTCCAGGCCATCCTCGCCGACCTCTTTCCCGGCAACAAGCGCGGCATGGCGATGGCCGTCTATACCGTCGCCATCATGTGCGCGCCCGTGCTCGGCCCGACCCTCGGCGGCTGGATCACCGACAACTACTCCTGGCGCTGGATCTTTTACATCAACATCCCCGTCGGCCTGGCCTGCGCCTTCCTCACCCGCATGGTCCTCACCGATCCCGAGCATCTCACTCGCAAGCGCCTCGCCGAGAAAGCCGAGCGCCTCCGCACCGGCATGAAGCTGCACATCGACGGCACTGGCCTCTCACTCATCGCCATCGGCCTCGCTTCACTCGAAATCGTCCTCGACAAAGGCCAGGAACTCGACTGGCTCGGCTCGACCTTCATCGCCTGGATGGCCGCCATCGCCCTCGTCGCCCTTGCCGGCGCCATTGCCTGGGAGCTTCACGTCAAGAACCCCGTCGTCAACCTTCGCCTTCTGAAGGAGCGCAACTTCCTCTTCTGCTGCGTGATCGTGCTCGGCGTCTACACCGCGCTCTACGCGTCGACCTTCCTTCTGCCGCAGTTCATGCAACTGCTCATGGGCTACTCGGCCACCGCCGCCGGCCTCGCCATCTCACCCGCCGGCCTCGTTACGATGATCGAGATCCCGCTCGTCGGCTGGGCCCTCAGCCGCGGCTTCGACGCCCGCCGCATGATCGCAGTAGGCCTCGCGACCATCGCCCTAGGAACGTGGTGGCTCTCCCTCGGCAACCTCGACATGGGCGAGTCCAGCCTCATCTGGCCGCGGGTCGTCCAGGTCCTCGGCATCGGCATGACCACTGTCCCGCTCAGCACCATCATGTTCCGCTTCCTCCCCACGGATCAAAGCAGCAACGCCGCCGGCATCTACGCGCTCGTCCGCAACGAAGGCGGCAGCATCGGCATCGCCATCTCCAGCACCTTCCTCGAGCGCTCTGCCCAAACCCACCAGGCCTACATCGGCGCACACATGTCTGCATCGAATCCACTCGCCGTCCAGGCAGCCCAGTCCCTCGCCGCCGCCCACGGCACCATCGCCTCCAGCGGTTCCGCCTCCAACAACGCCTACGCCGGCCTCGCCATGCTTTATGGACAGGTCCAGCGCCAAGCCGCCCTGCTCGCCTACATGGACCAGTACCGCATGTTCGCCTACATGCTCGTTTGTCTGCTCCCGCTCGTATTCCTGCTCAAGCGCCCAAAGATGACCGGAAAGATTGAGCTCGAAGCTCACTAAAAAATCAGCAAGTTCCCCTGATTGCGCCATCCCGCCGACGGAGACATCGGCAACCCAGCCAAACCCGCGTATCGTAAGAGTGACCACGTTTCCATCCGTCGAGGCTCTCTTGCATTCGCTTCCAGGTAAGCAAACTTCCTGCCGCCGCCCTGTCATTACCAGGGCCTTTGCTCTCTCCGCAACCCTTCTGCTCGCGCTAAGTATTCCCGCGCTCACCGGCTGCGGTGGTCAGACCAGCTATCCGACGGCGATCACCGTCTCAGGCCTATCCAACGAAACCATCGATCCCGGCACCTCAGCCAACTTCTCCGCCGTCGTCACCGGCGGCCCCTTGAACGCGGGCGTCACCTGGAGCCTGACCGGCTGCACGGCTTCCGCCTGCGGCACGCTCTCAAACATCACCACCTCCTTCGTCACCTACACCGCCCCAACCACGGTGGCCACAACGTTCACGGTGATGCTCACAGCCGCGGCTGTCGGCAAGCCCACCGTCACGCAGACGGTCACGCTCACCGTCCCAGGCATCCTGACCATCACCACGCCAGCGGGCGCATTACCAGGAGCCACCTTCGGCTCTTCATACACGACCAGCCTCTCTGCAACCGGCGGCGTCACACCCTACACCTGGTCGATCTCGCAGGGTGCTCTCCCCGCCGGCCTCAGCATCAGCAGCACGACCGGCGCCATCAGCGGAGTGCCCACATCAGCCGGCACTGCCAGCTTCACCGTCACGCTCACCGACTCTAGCTCCCCCGCTCTCACGACCTCCTCCGCCTTCACGCTCACGGTGACGGCCGTAGCCTTCCAGGGCCAGGTCCTAAGCGGCACAACGCCGGTCAACGGAGCCAGCATCCAGCTCTACGCAGCAGGCGCGACCGGCAACGCCTCCGCAGCCACCCCGATGCTCACCCAAACCGTGATCACCGACGCTCTAGGCATGTTCCAACTCACCGGCAACTACACCTGCGGCCAGAGCAACACAGGCCAAACGATCCCCGCAACGGCCCAGCTCTATCTCGTAGCGACCGGCGGCACCACAAGCACCACCTCGACCACCAGCAACCCAGCCCTGACGATGGTCACGGCCGTAGGTCCGTGCACGAACCTCACCGCCACGTCCTTCGACACGCTCAACGAACTCACCACCGCGTCAGCCGCCTGGGCCTTAGCCCCCTTCGCCAGCAGCGCCACCACCGTCGGCGCGAGCTCCACCAACACGCTAGGCCTCACCAACGCCTTCCTCGACGCGGCCCTGCTAGCCAACCCAAGCACCGGCACCCCGGCAACCCTCCCCGCCAACCTCACGGTAGAGTCCGCCAAGCTAGCCGCCTTAGCCGACGCGCTCAGCACCTGCGCAACCACCCCCTGCAGCACCCTCTTCACCGCGGCCACGCCGCCCAGCGGCACCGTGCCCACCGACACCTTCACCGCCGCGCTCAACATAGCGCACAACCCCGGCCAGAACGTAGCGGCCATCTTCGCCACCATCCCGACCACACCCCCGTTCGCCACCACCCTCACCGCCAGCCCCAACGACTGGACGATGTCGCTAACAGTCACCGGCGGCGGCCTCACCGACGTCACGGCCCTCGGCATCGACAGCCAGAACAACATCTGGGTCGCGAATCTGAACGGCCCGCTCTCGGTCTTCAACCCCCAGGGAACCCCGCTCGTCTCCACCGGCCTCACCAACGGCAACATCTCCGAGGTCTACGGTTTAGCCGTCGACACCTCCAACAACGTCTGGGTCACCCACACCGGCGACAACACCAGCGATCACGGCGCCATCGGCCGATTCAACGGCGTCAACGATCCCGCCACGTTCGGCAACTACGGCCCCTTCTTCGACACCTCCATCCAGTTCCCCAACGCCATCGCTGCCGACACCAACGGCAACATGTACATCGCCAACAGCGGCGACTCCTCCGCCACCGTCCTGAACAGCGCCGGTGGCGTCGTTGCTGGTGGCCTCGGCGCCCCCCTGAACCTCGTCGCCTTCCCCCTGGCCATCGCCATCGACTCCACCCACGGCTTCTGGCTCTCCGGCGAAACCAACGTCGTCCACTACGCCGGACCCAACGCCACAACACCCGGCTCCCTCCTCGCCAACGTCACCTGCTGCGGTCAGTCCTACGGCATGGCCACCGACGCCTCCGGTAACCTCTGGGTAGCCGACTTCCTCGGCAACGGCGGCGTCAACGGTGCCGTCGCCGAGATCGTCACCGACAGCTCCGGCAACTCCACCGCTCCCATCAGCGGCCTCAACACCGGCGGCATCAGCTACCCCATCTCCGTCGCCGTCGACGCCGCCCAGAATGTCTGGTTCTCCAACAGCATCGGCGACTCCATCACCGAACTCGCCGGCTCCGCCAACACGCTGCCAGCCGGAACCGCCCTCTCCCCCTCTACCGGCGTCCACGGCAACGGAGGCTTCGGCCTCGATGCCTCCCTCTCCAACCCCTTCACCCTTCTCCCCGATCGCTCCGGCAACCTCTGGGTCTCCAACGAAGGACTCGACGCCATCACCATGTTCTTCGGCCTGGCTGCGCCTACCCTTACCCCCCTCCAACCCACCCCCACCGCACCCTGATCTCGCAGCCTTGCCCATACCTTTAGTGCCAAGATGTTTACCCTTTGGGTACGCGCCCTATGGCATCTTTGTTAATACCTTAGTTATTACAACAACTGGGTCCCTCAGTCGGTACGCGACTCAAATAAAATCTAAGAGACCCAGAAAGTTTGAGATTATAGTTTTCTAATCTAATACCTGCGTTTAGCGGCTGCCCCCGTTGGTAATCGCAAAAGGCAGTCGAAGTACCTGACCCTGTATCACGTACATCGGAGACCCCACATGAAGCACTCGGCCCTGTCCAGCTTGTCTGTTCTCTCTCTCTTGATCGGAACCCTCAGTCTGGTAGGTTGTGGCGGATCCTTCAACATGCCCGATTCCACACTCAGCTCCCAGGGAGCCGCCCCGCCCATTGCCGGCGGCGTCTTCGGCGGCCACGCGCCTATCGTAGGCTCTCACGTCTACCTCCTCTCGCCCAGCACCGTGAACTATGGTGGCGCCGGAACCGGAGCCACGCTTGGCGTCGCCACGTCCCTCCTCGGCACCGGCACCACCACCACGCCCGGCGGTTACGCGCTCCATACCAACACGGCCACCGGCGGCGATCCCAACATCCCCGCGGGATGGCAGTACGTCATTACCGATACCAACGGCCAGTTCAACCTTACCGGGGCCTACACCTGCACAGCCGGCGAGCCCGTATATGTCTACGCCTATGGCGGCAACGCTACCGGCGGCTCGCCCACCACGGCCAACAACCCCGGCATCGTCTTGCTCGGGATCCTCGGCAACTGCCCCGCCAATCTCACCAGCACCACCGGTAACTTCTCCTCTGGTAGCACCGCCCTCCAGTACCTCTACGTAAATGAGGTCTCTACAGTCTCCGCCGCCTATGTCTTCCAGCCCTTTACGACCGTAGGGACTTCCGCGGCCTTGAGCAGCGCCATCTACGTCGGCACCTCGGGCACCACGCAGGCGCAGCTTGGTATTCAAAATGCCGCGCTTACCGCTGGCCAGCTATACGACATCCAGGGCGGCGGCACCTTGTCCACCACCCCAGTTGGCGAAGGCCACGTCGCTAACTACCAAACCCAGGTCGAATCGATCGAAATCGTCAATGGTCTCCCCGTTATCGTTACCACGCCCAACGTCGGCAATGGCATCGTTCCCCAAGCCACCATCGACACCCTCGCCAACATCCTCGCGGATTGTGTCGATTCCAACAACACCGCTACCGCACCGGCTACCGTGTGCACCAATCTGTTCAACAACACTAGAGAGACCGGGGATAGCGCTGGCACAGCACCCACCGATATTGCCCGCGCGGCCATGAACCTCGCACGCTATCCGGCCGGCAACAACAGCACAGCCAACACACCCAGCAACCTCACCACCATTTATTCGATGGGACAGGGCACTGTACCCTACACCCCCCATCTCCTCGCGCAGCCGAATGACTTCACTATCGCCATCAACTATCCCTATCTCGCGGTGGCCGGCTATACCGCGACGAACGACGACGTTGAGAAGGCCGAAAGCGTACAGGTCGATCAAAATAGCGAGCTCTGGATCACCGCGCAGGGCGGCGGAGACGGCTCGACCGATCAATACCCTAGCGCGGATCGGTGGACCAACCTGGGCGTCCCGGACGTGAAAAATCCAAGAATATCCGCGGGCCACTATATGTATGGGTACGTCTCGGTCGACGGAGGCAACAACGCCTGGACGGGTAACGTCGACCAATCCACCGGCATCTTCTATGCTGGCGCCAATGGCTCCTTCAACACCACCTTTGGTTCCGGCTATACCGACGCCTATGTAGTCATAGCCGATAAGGCGACCGACCTCTATTTCTTCGCCCAGTACCAAGGCAACTTCCGGATGCTCGAGTATCCGGCCGGGTCGACGACAACGACCACCCCTACCGTATACAACATCAGCACCAGCATCACGGCTGGCAATAACGTTGCTCATGGTGCGATCGACGCCAGCAGCGATCTTTGGATAACCTCGGAGTCGTCGCATCAAATTGCGAGAGTGACCAACACCGGAACCAAGGTCTTCAGCTATACCGCTACCGCACAGCCTGAGTTCCCCGCGATTGATAGCAACGGTACCGGCTGGATTGCGCTTCAGGCTGAGCCCTCGACGATCCAAAAGGTAGTCCCATCGGCAACCACCCCCTTCTACACCGCAACTAGCCTTACAAACGCAAACACGGGTGCCCGGATGGCTGGGACCTTCGGTGCGGCCGTGGATGGTAACGGCAATGTATGGTTCACCAACCGTTGCGGAGAAACTGGCAACGGCGGAACCGCTTGCACGAACAATAGTGACCCGGACGTCGGCAGCAACTCTATCTTCGTGCTGAATGGCACGAATAACCAGGCAATCTCACCTACTACAAACTACATCCCCCAGACCCTGTATTCGGGTGTACGTACTCCCGCAAATACGAACCTGTTGGATGACTCCCTCAATCTTGCCATCGATCCTTCCGGTAACGTCTGGATAACGAATTACCTTGGCGGGGCCGTTGTGGAGCTTGTCGGTGCTGCGGCTCCGGTCGTCACCCCGCTTTCGGTTGCCGCGGCGAACGGCCAACTCGGCACCAAGCCCTAACGTTTACCGCAAACCCTCAGCCCTCGGCGCAGCCTCTGCGCCGGGGGCTTTTCATTGAGCCCGCACTCGACGCGTACACTGCCCTATCTCAAGAGCAAGCCGCCAATCCCACCTCGACCCCGTCGCAAGCTAGAAGCTGGGTGCCCCATCCGTACGCGCACTTGCGGACGGGTGGGGTAGCAAGCAGCGGCTTCTGGACAGGCGGCGGGACTCCGAGGGCTATACAGGTAAAATCATCCTGCATGCCCCACGATCTTCCATCGCCGCTCACCAGTCCGCAAGCCCCCAAACTTGACAGGTTCGTACCCCCGCCGAGCCGCCAGATCGTCACAAATTCCACCCCGCAAAATCGCCAACTGGGTCATATGACCCAACTCCGCGCGCAGCCTCGTTATTTCTCATTTTGCGCGTCCCCAAACAGGGCTAAAGCACTCGATTTGCACCCCGAAACCCACCTGAGGCGCGCCCAAACGACGCGAAGTTTCGCTAAAATGACCGGAAATCCGAACCTCCCGCGACAGGCGGCCGCCTGATGTCCACCCGCGTCCGCTCCTTCTGCAAAATAAACTTAGGCCTCGCCGTAGGCCCCTCCCGCGCGGACGGATTCCACTCCCTCTCCACCGTCTACCAGACCCTCCAACTGCATGATTTCGTGACAGTTACCGCAACCAGCGCAGCCCACACGACGATCGAAATCACCTCCAACCACCGCGGCGTTCCCCGCTCCGAAGCCGGCAGTGCCGAGCGCAATACCGCCTGGCGCATCGTCCAAAAGACCCTCGACCGCCTCAAAATCACCGCCAACGTCCAAATCCACATCGAAAAGACCCTCCCCATCCAAGGCGGCCTGGGTGCCGGCTCGGCCAACGCGGCAGCTGCAACTCTAGGATTAGAAAGGGAGTTAGGCGTCGCACTCCCCGGCCCCGCACGCCTCGAAGTAGCTGCCGAGGTAGGCTCCGACGTCCCCCTCTTCCTCATCGGCGGCACCGTCCTGGGCCTCAACCGCGGAGAAGAAGTCTACCCCCTCCCCGAATCCCCGCCCCTATCTTGCGTCGTCGCTTTACCCGAGATCGGCGTCTCTACAGCTCTTGCGTTTCAACAACTTGACGCAGAAGAATTGACTTCCGGGGCGTCTGTGGATAAACTAAAGCAGTTGAGCCGCGCTCTAGCCTCTGTCTGGTCGACAACTGGCGTCGAGTCTGGCCCCTCCGGTATCGCTTTTATGGACCGTTCTGGACTGATTCCAGGCGACTTACCTTCGGGTAGGACCTCAGAAATGAGGGACGTATCAGGCGATCTGGCCGAGAATCCCCTTCTCGCGCTTGTCCGCACCGGGATTGAGAACGACTTCGAAGAGGTCGTCTTCTCGCAGCATCCCTCCTTGCGTTCAACCAAGCGTGATTTAGTGGGAAGTTCAAGCGAATCTGCGATTTACGCAGCTCTCTCGGGTTCTGGTTCGGCGTTGTTTGGACTCTATAAGTCACAAACAGACGCTCTCGCCGCTCAACATCGTGTCCAACAAAACGGCACGCGGGCAATCTTAACCGAAACCCTGCCTCGCCGGAAATATTGGAATACGATGTTCGCAGAGTAACTTTCCCGGCAACAAGCGCGCCGGCAGTACTGGGCGATCGACTAATGGTAGGTCAAGTGCCTTTGACGCACTTTGTCTAGGTTCGAATCCTAGTCGCCCAGCCATCAGTCGCTCGCTGGATTTACAGAGTGAGTGATCTGTAAGTCGTGCGAACCGAGGAAGTTAGGGAACTTTTTATTTTTCGCGATGGAACCGATATCGCTCAAGATTCGCAAGACCCGCACATGTATCTCGGCACAAAGCCGATGCGCGGGAGAAGCAGGAAGTTTGCAGTTCGCCGAGGGATGAACCAATCCCAAA
>Ga0302309_10002403_pt1 | contig 15609 bp, 14 predicted proteins | sample III_Palsa_N1_1_FD_200453 | JGI IMG/M metagenome (GOLD analysis project Ga0302309, IMG submission 200453) | Peat permafrost microbial communities from Stordalen Mire near Abisko, Sweden - III_Palsa_N1_1 | ecosystem: Environmental > Terrestrial > Soil > Palsa > Peat permafrost | place: Sweden... | reverse complement strand
CCAAATCATCGCGCGGGTCGGGTTCGGTATAGCCTTTTTCCTGCGCCATTTTTACCACATCGTGAAAGTTGGCATCTCCCTTAAAGTTATTAAAGATAAAGGATATAGTGCCCGAAAGTATAGCTTCGATGCGCTGCACCCTGTCGCCACTATTCATCAAATCTTTTAGTGTGCGGATGATAGGCAGGCCTGCCCCTACATTGGTTTCGTAAAAGAAATCGACCCCGTGCTGCCTCGCGGTATCGTGAAAAGTGCGGTACTGGCTATAAGCGGCAGAGTTGCCTATTTTATTACAGGTAACTACCGATATGTTCGATTTAAAAACTTCTTCGTAAAACCCGATAGGTGTTGGGCTGGCAGTGTTATCTATAAATACGCAGTTAGGCAGGTTCATGCTTTTCATGCGGGCGATAAAGGCGGGTAAATCCGCCTTTTCATCCGACGCCTGTAAATCGTCTTCCCAGGTATCCAGCGATATGCCATCAGCATTAAACACCATTTTACGGGTATTGCTGATGCCGGCAATTTTAACCTGTATGCCGTTATGCTCCTGTAAAAAATCGCTGTGCCCGTTTAATTGTTTAAATAATGTTTTGCCGATGTTGCCGGTGCCGAGGCAAAAGGCATGCAGGGTTTTGGTAAGTTCGATAAAGAAGGCATCGTGCACCGCGTTTAAAGCTTTTGCCAGGTCGTGAGCGGAGATGATGACTGAGATATTGTATTCCGACGAGCCCTGCGCTATTGCCCTTACGTTGATACCGTTGCGGCCCAGCGCGTGGAACAGTTTGCCGGATACACCGGGCGTTTGTTTCATGTTTTCGCCAACTACGGCTAAAATAGCCAGGTTTTCTTCAATCTCGGGACTGTCCAACTTATTGGCTAACAGTTCCAGTTCAAATTCCTGGGCTATCAGCATGCAGGCTTTTTCGGCATCGCCGGGTTGTACGGCAAAGGTAATGCTGTGCTCGGATGATGATTGGGTGATTAGTATTACGTTAATCTGCTCTCGCGCCAGCAAAGAAAACAAACGGCCGCTAAAGCCCGATTTGCCCACCATGCCGCTGCCCTGCAGGTTTAATATGCTGATGTTGTTGATAGACGAAATGCCTTTGATGGCCAGGTTAGATTCCCCGCAATCATGACTGATAACCGTTCCGCTGAATTCGGGCTCAAAAGTATTTTTGATGATGATAGGTATCTTCTTTAAAAATGCCGGTATCATAGTTGGCGGATAAATAACCTTTGCGCCGAAGTACGATAGTTCCATCGCCTCGGTATAAGTAAGCTCGGTTAACGAGAAGGCTTTTTTAACCATGCGCGGGTCGGCGGTCATCATACCGTTTACGTCTGTCCAGATTTCAATCGCGTCAGCATTTAATGCCGAGCCGAATATGGCTGCGGTATAATCGCTGCCGCCGCGGCCTAAAGTGGTAATTTGCCCGGCATCATTACCTGCAATAAAGCCGGTAACAAACAGCATTTTGCCTTTATTTTCTTCATAAAAACTGCGGATCATTAACTCGGTAAGCTCCATGTTCACTTTGGCCTGGCCAAATGCGCTGTCGGTTTTTATAATTTCAGATGCATCAACAAATATGGCTTCCGGGAAATACTGCGCGGCAATTTTGCTAATCATCAAAGTTGAGCAGCGTTCGCCAAAGCTTAGTACCAGGTCGCGTGTTTTTGGGGTGAGTTCGCGTAGGGTTAAAACGCCCTGCAATAATTCTTCTAACTGGTTAAAGTTTATTTTTAATTTGGTAAAGGCGGGGTTTTGATTTTGAATTTCCAGCAGGCTTTTAACCACTTCAAAATGGCGCCTTTCCAGTTCGGCCAGGTGTTCGGCAAAATCAAGCCCGTTGGCGGCGCCTTCGGCCATAGTTATCAGCAGATTGGTTACCCCGCTCATGGCAGATAGCACAACTATAGGTTTTTCGGCTTTAGTTTCGGCTTTTAGAATGTTTAGTAAAGTTTGGATACTTGCTATTGAGCCTACGGAAGTACCGCCAAATTTTAAAATTTTCATTTATTCATCTTTAAAACAAAACGCCTTCCTCTTTATCGGAGGAAGGCGTTGATGTGGTTATTTTTATTTGGTTACACCATACGATTATCTTCCTCCGTGTCCTATCCCGGTGGTAATAATTGTTGTAATAATGGTGCCGTTGTTTATCATATTTAATAACGCAAATAAATGGCTATTTTTTCAATTAGCCAAGTTTATTTTTAATTTAATGCAATGTTGATGTTTTCAATGTAAATACATGTGAGTTATGTTTATGTTAGGTATACAGGTGGGCTTTAAACCGGTTTGCCAGTATGCCGGTAGCCAAATCCAAATCTATATCAACCACCAAAACGCCGGCTTCACCATAAGGCTGATAAGTAAGGCAACTGCCATCGGGGCCTATTAACGATGTTGCCGATTCCGGGAATTTTGTGGCGTAGTTGGAGCTGGCAAAATAAATAGTGTTTTCTATCGAACGCATCATCATAGCCTTTTCGTAGTAGGGGTTGTTTTTGCCGCCCCATTCGGTAAGTGTTGGCCCGGCAACATCGCTGCCGGCAAAGTGTGGGTGAAAAACAATTTTTGCGCCTTTACACGCTGCCCAACGCACCAACTCGGGGTAGCGGAAACCTTCGTGGCATATGGCAATGCCAAATTTGATGCCATTCAGCTCAAAAATCTTTCGTTCTGTTCCGGGTACCCAAATGTTGTCTTCGCTGGGGTCGAGTTGGGTTTTTGCCTGGTAACCTAAAACTTCGCCGGTGTTTGAAATTACCTGCGCCACGTTTAAAAAGCCTTCGGGCGCGGACCAATCCATCGGCAAAATTATAGCGATGTTGTTTTGTTTGGCGATGGCGCAAGCCTTATCCAATGCGGATTGCAATTTTTCGGGCGAGGTGCTTTCGGCCTCATATTCATCCACGGGGTATCCCGGGATATAGGATTCGGGAAAGCAGATAATTTTAGCGCCTTGTTTAGCGGCATCTGTTGCCAGTTTTTCAACCTGGATTAAACCATCGGCTATGGATTTTGGATATGGCGGCGAGGCTAATGCGATTTTCATGGCGGGTGTTATTAAAGACTTAAAATACGCACACCATTTTCAAAATACAAGCTAAGTGTTTTATTTTTTATCGCCCCTGCTAAATTTGTAGCTTTACTGCCTCAATGCAGGGATTAATCACCAAATCAACCGGTAGCTGGTACCAGGTACAAACACCCGACGGGCAGCGGATAGACTGCCGCATCAAAGGGAAGTTTCGTACCAAGGGGATAGTTACCACCAACCCGCTTGCCGTTGGCGATGTGGTTGATTTTGATATGGAGCCCGAACAGGAAACCGGCGTTATCACCAACCTGCAACAGCGCAAAAACTATATCATCCGCAAGAGTATTAACCTGAGCAAGCAGGCGCAAATCATAGCCGCTAACCTGGACCAGGCATTGCTGGTAGTTACTTTGGCTTCGCCGAGAACGTCGCTGGGCTTTATCGATCGTTTTTTAGTTACTGCCGAGGCTTATGATATACCCGCCCGGCTGGTGTTTAATAAACTCGACCTTTTTAGTGATGAGGGATTGGAGATTTTGGCTGATTATAAAGCGGTTTATGAAAATATTGGCTACCCCTGCTACGAGGTATCGGCTTTGGAGGGGACTAATATAGATGCCATACAAGGCTTGCTAAAAGATAAAGTTACTTTGTTCTCGGGCCATTCGGGTGTGGGAAAGTCGAGTTTGATAAACCGCTTGCTGCCCGATTTGGAATTGCGCACCCACCAGGTATCCGATTGGAGCGATAAAGGCATGCACACCACTACCTTTGCCGAAATGTTTGAACTGCCACAGGGTGGCTTTATCATTGATACCCCCGGCATACGCGAACTGGGCGTTATCGATATAGAAAAACAGGAACTAAGCCATTTCTTCCCCGAAATGCGCCAGCGCATGCACAATTGCCGCTTTAGCAACTGCCGCCATATAAACGAACCCGGCTGTGCCGTGCTGGAAGCGCTGGAAAACGGCGAAATTGAGCTATCGCGCTATGAAAGCTATTTGAGCATTTATAATGGGAATGATACGCGGGCTTAATGTTGAACTAAAACTATACAGTAATAACCAGTTTGCTGTGTAGAAAGAGATACTATAGAACCGTTTTTCCAATAAGCCCCACCGGCATCATCAGTTCCAACTACATATATATTTTTTCCATTTACAGCAATACCCAGTGGCGTTGATTGCGCATTGACATCCGGCAACTTTGTAGCGACCCCATTTTTCCAATAAGTTGCCAAATAATAACCATTTGTGGTCAAACTCGGGCCTGTTATATATACATCATTGCCTTGTAAAGCAATAGCCGAAAAGAAACCGGTAGATATATTATCTGACAAATTTGAAACCGCTCCATTTTTCCAACAAATTCCTGCATTAGCATGGCTGGTGGACCCTACCATATATATATTGCTACCGCTGATTGCGATAGCAGAAACCTCTGTGCCTGAAATGCTGTAAGGAAGTGTAACGGCAACCCCATTTTTCCAATAAACAGCATTTTGACCAATAAAGCCACCAACATAAACATCATTTCCGCTAATGACAATAGCATTTGCTGATGAGTATGCTTTATTATCTGCAAGTTTAGTAGCAACACCGTTTTTCCAAAGGGTTGCAACGCCATTATTGTTAGGATCAACCACAACTCCGGCAGCATAAACGTCAGTTCCGTTAACCGCGATAGCAGATACTTGTGAAAGGGTAGTAGTGTCTGCAAGTTGGGTAATAGTATTGTTTTTCCAATATGCTGCTACAAGCTCGCTATTTTTTGTCCTAAACCTGCCACCACTGTAAACGTCATTACCCTGTACAGCAATAGCAAGTACCTGTGTATCCGATAAACTATCTGCAAGTTTGGTAGCAACACCATTTTTCCAATAGGTAGCTACAGTATGGCCATTAGTAAAAATGAAACCTCCGATATAGATATCTACAGTTGTATCAGTGGTTTTTTTAGTGGTAGGAGATGATGGTGAATTTTTTTTACATGCTGTTATAGTTAACATTACCATTGCCGTAAAAAAGATTATAAGGCCTTTGATTTTCATAATAAGATAAGATTATAGGTAAAAATTATTGGGAGTAAGTGTTTAACACTACCCAAATATAAATGTTTTGTTCAACTTAATCTATCCTTCAAAAGCTGCCTTAAAATCAGCCAGTAAATCCTCAATACCTATAGACCGGTTTATAATATAAACACTTGAAACCTACTATTTACGAGCGTACACATTGGAATGCATTATTGCGGAGCTACTGCAATGCATAAATAAGCGTTTTCATTCTCATTTGCAATTGGAACAATTGTCCCATTTTGCCAATATACTCCCGAAACCTGGTCGTAGCCAATTGCATAAACATTTTTCCCGTTTACTGCAATGCCGGTTACGCCTACGCCAACCACATTATCGGCAAGCGGCTGCATTACCCCATTTTTCCAATAATGACCGGAAGTAACATTAGCTGTATTTTTAGTAACCCCGGCTATATATAAATCACTGCCCTGTGAAACAATACCCGAATAGTAAACTGCGGCAGAAGTGTCAACGTTTGTACCAACGCCATTTTTCCAATAAATACCGGCGGTCATATAAGTTGTATATCCAACCATATACAGATTGTTGCCATTAACGGCCATTGAAGATACCTGCAAATTGGAATAAGAGGATGGAAGTGTTACAGCCACTCCATTTTTCCAATACGCCGCATTTTTTTCAATATATCCGCCTATGTAAATATCATTACCATTAATTAAAATGCACGTTGCCTCCGAATTTGTTGCCGAATCTGTAAGCATGGTAGCCACACCGTTTTTCCAATAAGTTGCCCTTGCTTTGTCGCCAAAGGTTATGCCTACTGTATATACATCAGGGCCGTTTACAGCAATGCCGAATAATTCGGCATTTGTAGCCAGTATTACAGGTGTGATATTTTTCCAGTAAACAGCATCAGATATATGTACATTGTTGTTATCGGTTATAACATATCCTGCTGAATATACATCAGTACCACTCACAGCTATTGAAGATACTGCGGCCTGCATACTTGTTAAAGTATCTAAAAGAGGTACGATAACACCGTTTTTCCAGTAAGCAGGTATAATTTTACTGCCGTTAGATACCGAGCCACCAATGTATACATTAACAGCCGTATCTGTTGGTGAGGTAGGATTGGTTGGTTTTGTTACGGGCGCTGTTGTTGAAGACTTTGTACAGGCCGTTACAGCCAGAATGGTTATAAAAATAAAATAAACCGATGATTTAAATTTCATATAGATAAGTTCAGGGATTTTGTTTGGGATAAATCCCTCAACAACACAAAATTACCAAAAATATTTAGTCGAAACTCCTGAGTCGTAATATTTTTTAAAGATGGACTAATGGATAAAACTCAAATCTATCCTTCCAAAGCCGCCTTAAAATCAGCCAGCAAATCCTCAATATCCTCTATACCTATTGATAAGCGCACCATAAAATCGGAAATGCCCATTTCGGCGCGTTTTTCGGGGCCAAGCTCGCTGAATATGGTTTGGGCAACGGGAATGGCCAGGGTGCGGGTATCGCCCAGGTTGCTTGATTTTACTACCAGTTGCAGTTTGTTTAAAAAGGCAAAGCAATCCACGCTTTCATCCAGCTCAATGCTCATCAGGCTGCCGTATTTTTTAAATAGTTGGGTAGCCAAAGCATGCTGCGGGTGGGTTTTTATGCCGGGATAAAATACTTTTTTAATCAGCGGGTGCGCGTTTAAATAATCGGCCAGCGTTTGCGCGTTATTGCAGGCGCGTTCCATGCGCAGGGCCAAAGTTTCTGAACCTACCGAAAGCGAATGTGCCGCTTCGGGCGCTAAAGTGCCGCCGGCATCCCTTAAACCTTTTTTGCGGATCTGCGCCATGCCCCAGGTTTTTGGGTCGCCTTTTTTATAAACATCGTATATGTTGGGGTAGTTTTCGTAGTTAAATATGCCCGTATCAGTAACACTGCCGCCCAGCGCGTTGCCATGCCCGCCGATGTATTTGGTTAGCGAGTTGATACTGTGCGTGGCCTTAACATCTACCGGGGTAAACAGGTAAGGCGAGGTCATGGTGTTATCTACCACATATAAAAATCCCTTTTCTTCGCACAGATCACCAATTTTAGCCAAATCGGCAATTTGAGTGGCGGGGTTGGCAATGGTTTCTAAAAAAACCATGCGGGTGTTTTCTTTTATCGCGGCACGCACATTATCGACTGAAGTGGGGTCGACAAACGTAAAATCCAAACCCATATCAATAAAAGTCTGGAATATGCTGCGCGAATTGCCAAACAGGTATGAGCTGGCAATTACGTGATCAGTTTTGCGGATTAAGGCTGTAAAAGTAGCGGCAATGGCAGCCATACCGGTTGCAAAAGCGATTGACGAGGCGCCTTTTTCCATTTGGGTAACTTTATGTTCCAAAGCGGTAACGGTTGGGTTGCCCTGGCGCGAGTAGGCATAGCCTTTGGTTTTATTCTGAAAAACATCAACCAAATCCTGCACATCATCATAACCAAAAGTCACCGAAGTATGGATAGGTTTGTGTAAAGCGCCATGTTCGGGCTTGGTTAAACGGTCGGAATGTAGCAGCGTGGTAGTAAAGCCTCTTTTAGTAGTCATGCACGAATTTCACAAAATATTGCAAAATACACGAATGAAATGTGTATTAATTACACAAACGGGAAGAAACTATGTGTGGAAGAACATTTTTATATTAGTGAAATTGAGAATAATTAATGTAATTAGTGGCCATTATGAGAGCAGTAATACAACGTGTTTCGCAGGCAAGCTGCACGGTTAACGGCAGTATTACCGGGCAAATTAATACCGGTTTTTTAGTGCTGTTGGGCATTGAAGATGCCGATACAGATGACGACCTGCAATGGCTGGCACAAAAAATTTGCGGTCTGCGGGTTTTTGGCGATGAAAACGGTTTAATGAATAAAGCGCTGGCAGATATTGATGGTAATATTTTGCTGGTATCGCAATTTACGCTGTTTGCCCAAACCAAAAAGGGCAACCGGCCGTCGTTTATCCGCGCGGCAAAGCCGGAGAAGGCAGTGCCGATGTACGAGCAAATGATAAAAACGCTTGAAAATATAACCGGTAAAAAAATTGCAACAGGAATATTTGGCGCGGATATGAAGATAAGTCTCACCAATGATGGCCCGGTAACTGTTGTAATGGACACAAAAGATAAAGACAACCATTAAGTAGCAGTAAAACTGGTAGTTGCACAGTTTTGTTAAGATAAGTTAAAATTTCACATTCTTTTATTAGTATCACTTATATTTAATTATTAATGCCATTGCCAGTATAAACCATTAAAACTATGACCATTAAAGAAGCACAAAAATTAGTTGACGATTGGATTAAGACAACCGGTATCCGTTATTTTAACGAGCTAACCAACACAGCTATTTTAATGGAGGAAGTTGGCGAAGTTGCCCGTATTATGGCAAGGCAATATGGCGAGCAATCGTACAAAAAATCGGATACAGAGGTAAACCTGGCCGATGAAATGGCCGATGTGCTTTTTGTGCTGATATGCCTGGCCAACCAAACCGGCATTGATTTAACTGAAGCCCTGCAAAAGAATTTAGAGAAGAAGAGCATCAGGGATGCCGACAGGCATAGGAATAATGAGAAACTTAAACCCTAAAAATATGAAAAGGCTAATTTTTATCGTGGGGTTATTTGTTGCATTAACCGCGTGCAAAAATAAAGATGCTGATACAGTTAAATTCCTACCACCGGTTGTTAAGGCTGATAATGAAGTGGTAGAAAAAAATACAGGTGACGATCCTAATGCAGATATAAATATTGATGCCCCTGTTGGCAATTCGGATGATAAATCCGTTGAAACAAGTGACAATCAGACTTCGAAAGTAACAGACACTTCGAAAAAAATCATTAAAGACGGGAGCATTGAATTTGAAACCAATGATTTAGTAAGCGCACGAAAAAAAATATTATATGCATTAAAAAAATACGATGGTTATGTTGCTGAGGATAATCAATCCACTAATGATGTTGAAGGCCGTAAAGAATATGATTTAAAAATACGCATCCCTGCCAAAAATTTCGATCCTTTATTAGATGCTGTTTCTTCAGCAGCCGATAAAATAGATACAAAAAACATAAGCATTACAGACGCTACCACACAGTATATTGATATCAAAACCCGCTTGGAAAATAAAAAGCTACTGGAAAAAAGCTACCTGCAATTGCTAAATAAGTCGACCAAAATATCAGATTTGCTGGAAATTGAAAATAAGCTGACCGAAATACGCAGCGATATAGAATCTACCCAGGGGCAGCTGAATTATTTAACTAAACAAGTTGCATACAGTTCGCTCGAAATCACTTTTTATACCAACGCACCTGCACAGGTTGATACCGGCGATGGTATAGGGTATAAGTTTAAAACCGCGTTTGCCGATGGGTGGAATTTACTACAAACCCTGTTTTTTGATTTAATTGGACTTTGGCCGGTAATAGTATTTATCCTGATAATTTACTGGGTATTTAAAACCTGGCTCAAACGGAGAAAAGCGCGGAAAACGGCATAAAACAGTAGCAGTAGCAGTAATTATTCTTGAGTGCTACTACTTACTGCAACTTCACCAACCGCTCCCCATCCAAAACGGGTATGGCGGTAGCTACATCCACCTGCAGACAAAAAGCGATATCTGCTTCGATGCCTAATTGCTTGAGGCGTTCGCTGTGGGATGTTTTTTTGAGGTATTGGTCGAGGTTGTTTTTGGCGAGGTTGTAGAGGTCGTTGGCGGCGATGGCGGCATCATCGGATATAAAGTTGCCGCCTTTTAATTGCTCCACTACGGCGCCTGCAAACAGGGTATCTTCCAGGTTAAAGTTGTTTTTCCAGCCGGCGCATACCAGTAAAATATCTTCGGGTTGGCTTTTTATCCAGTTACATAACGCGGTAAGGTTTAAAAAGGAACCGATAACTACCTTTTTGGCGCTGCGCGACAAATGTAGCGCGTGTGTACCGTTAGTGGTAGTTAGCACTATCGTTTTACCGGCAACTTTTTCCTGAGTGTAGGAAAATGGCGAGTTGCCAAAGTTAAAACCATCAACCACTTTGCCATCGCGCTCGGCGGCTAATAAATAACCGGGGTTTACTTCCTGGTAGGCAATACACTCTTCAATTTGCGATACGGGTATAATTGCCTCCGCACCATTTTCAATGCCGTAGCAAATAGAGGTGGTAGCCCTGAAAATATCGATAATTACCACCACATAATCTTCCACTTTGTACAGCGGCAATAAGGCAGGGGACAGGCATGCGTGAACCCCCCGGCCCCCTGAAGGGGGAGTAAGATGAGTGGCGGAATTAGTATCGGGCATATTGGGGATTATGATAGTTGTTTATTTTAATATCGAACACTGAATATCGAATTCTGAATAATGAATTGAACTTCGACATTCAATATTCAGTGTTCGATATTCGATATTCTTCTTATTCCCCCTTCAGGGGGTTAGGGGGCCTTATAAAACGGCGGCTTAACCACCTGTGCCTTAATTTTATTATCGCGTATGCTGATGTATATTTCGGTGCCTTCTTTGGCAAATTCGGTTTTTACGTAGCCCATGCCAATAGCTTTTTGAAGCGATGGCGATTGTGTACCTGATGTTACCCTGCCAATGGTATTGCCATCCGCATCAACAATAGGGTAATCGTGGCGGGCTATGCCGCGGTCAATCATTTCAAAGCCTACCAGCTTACTGGTAATGCCGGCCTGTTTTTGCTGCTGCAAAGCCTCGGAATTAACAAAATCCTTACTGAATTTGGTTACCCAGCCCAGGCCTGCTTCTAAAGGCGAGGTAGTATCGTCAATATCATTACCGTACAGGCAAAAACCCATTTCCAAACGCAGGGTATCACGCGCACCAAGGCCGATAGGTTTTATGCCGAAAGGTTCGCCGGCTTTAAATATGGCGTTCCAGATATGCTCGGCATTCTGGTTATCAAAATATATTTCGAAACCACCCGCGCCGGTATAGCCTGTTGCCGATACCAGCACATTATCAATGCCTGCAAATTTGCCTTTTTTAAAGGTGTAATACTCCATTGATGGCAGGTCGATATCCGTAAGGCTTTGCAATGCTTCGGCTGCTCTAGGGCCTTGTACAGCTAAAAGCGAGGTACGGTCGGATATGTTTTTCATATCAACGCCCATGGTATTGTATTTTGATATCCAGTCCCAATCCTTATCAATATTGGAGGCGTTAACCACCAGCATATAGGTTTTTTCGTCGATACGGTAAACCAGTAAATCATCAACAATACCGCCCTTTTCATTAGGCAGACAGGAGTATTGCACTTTGCCATCGTATAGTTTAGCCGCGTCGTTACTGCTTACACGTTGTATCAGGTCGAGCGCGTGGTCACCTTTTAATATAAACTCACCCATGTGGCTTACATCAAACACGCCCACGGCCTTGCGCACGGTTTCGTGTTCGGCATTTATGCCCGCGTATTGTACCGGCATGTTATAGCCCGCAAAAGGCACCATTTTGGCGCCTGCTTTTATATGGATATCGGTTAATGCCGTATTTTTCATGGTCAGTATTATAGAGGCGTCAAAAGTAATAAAATTAGCTTAAAACCTGCGCAGGATACAAGGATTGGTATAAAGCCACCAGCTTATTGGTAGCGGGATGTATATCGTGACGCTTCTCTACCAGCTTTCGCGCGTTAAGGCCAATGTTTCGGCAAAATTCTTCATCGGTGATGCATCGTTGTATGGCATCATAAAATTCATCGCGCGAGTTGGCTATTAAAATATTTACGCCGTTTTCGTACTTAATACCTTCGGCGCCCAACGAGGTAGCTATGATACATTTTTCCATCGCCATGCCCTCCACAATTTTTACCCGCATACCCCCGCTGGATAGCAAAGGCACAATCATAATGGATTTGCTGTTCACAAATTCCAGCGCATCGTCCACCTCGCCGGGTATAAATATTTTGCCCATTACCTCGTAATCGTCAAAACGCTCGGGGATATCGTTGCCGGCTACGTAAAACTTTACATTTAACTCGCCTTCGGTAAGGTCTTTATAAAAATTATCTAAAAACCATTCAATGCCTTCGCGGTTAGGCAGCCAATCCAGCGAGCCTAAAAAAAACAGGCTGGGCACTTCGGTTTTGCTGTAATCGGGCTTATAGTTATCCAGGTTGATACCCACGGGCAAAATATCAATGGGGATGTTGGTGCCATAATCAAGCAAGGTTTTTTTATCCTGCCCGGTAAACACGGCAATGGCATCAAATTTATTCAGCTGCTGCAGCTCGTAGTTTTTAATGCGCTTGGCGTGCATTTTCAGGTACGATTTTTTAAACGGGTCGTTTTTTTGCTGTGCTAAGCGGCCCCATATCTGGTTTTCGATGTTGTGTGCGCGATACACCAGCTTAGCCTTTGAGTTTTTGCGTACTGCTGATAAATACAGCGATACCATTAAGCCTTCAAACTGTATAATATCATACTCGGTGTTGCGCACTTCGCGTATCAGCAGTTTTTCAAATTCGGGGTCGTAATATTTATCAATATTGAATGATGTTTTGCTGACCAGGTTAATAGCCACATCCCATACCGAAACATTGATATCAATATTATAAGCCCGGTAATTTATTTTGCTGAGCAGGGGGTCTTTCGGTTCCTCAGTTTCGAAATGTCGTTTTGTGTTTAAAGCTACCAGTGAAACCTCGTGACCAAGGTCAACCAAGCCCTTAATGGTGTTATAAACCACTATGGGGTAACCGCCATTTTGCGGAAATGGGACACGGGCAGATAAAACAAGTATTTTCAAAAGAGGTATTTTGGTTCGAAACAAAAATACCATCCGCAAAGCCTATATCAAAGCATCTTTAAAAAATACTTAGCTGCGGGTCGGTAACGCGGAAGGTGCGGCGGTGGTATGGCGTGTAGCCGATTTTTAAAACCGTTTGGCGGTGTTTGATAGTCGGGTAACCTTTATTGCTGTGCCAGTCGTACTCAGGATGCTCTGTCGCGATTTTTTTCATGTAGTCGTCGCGGTAGGTTTTGGCAAGGATGGATGCCGCCGCGATGCTGAGATATTTGGCATCGCCCTCCACAATGCAATGGTGCGGCGTATCCTGGTATTTATTAAAGCGGTTACCGTCGATAATTAAAAACTGCGGTTTAAGGTGCAGTTTTTCAATAGCGCGGTGCATGGCTAAAAAAGAAGCGTTGAGGATGTTGATATTGTCAATCTCCAAATTATCGCACCAGGCCACGGCGTGGGCGATGGCTTTTTTTTCGATTTCGATGCGTAGTTCGTAGCGTACATCTTCGCTTAACTGTTTGGAATCGTTAAGCAGCTTATGTTTAAACCTGGGCGGCAAAATTACCGCGGCGGCAAAAACCGGCCCGGCAAGGCAACCGCGCCCGGCTTCGTCACATCCTGCTTCAATAAGTTCACGCTGGTATCTCGCTAATAACATCTTTCAAAGATAGGATGGTTTTATAGGTTTTTGGATGGTAATTTTTCAACAGTTTATTAGGTTCGGCTAAAGCCGGATTGTTCTTTTGCTTTATCCGTTGACTGAAGTCAACGGCAATGATTGGTTTGTTTAGTTAGGTGGTAACTGGCGCGCTCCGTTTACTCACCCCGACTACGCTGCGCTGGTCGACCCTCTCTTCGCCTAGGGCGGAAAGAGGGTAAAATTATTAATCACAATTTCATATCTTTAAACTTATTTGTGTTAGCGTGTAGTGAAATCCTAAGCTTAAGTAAATGAAAACTTCAAAATATTTAATAAAAACTGCACCGCCGATAAATTCGATTTTATTGTGTCTATTAATTATTTTATTAATAATAGAATCCTTTTCTAATAAAGTTTGGCTTGTTTATACATTGCCGATTTGTGCAATTTATTACGTGCATTTTTGTAGATATTGCTGTATCGTAATTATTACTGAAAAAAATTTAGTTATAAAATATATTGCTCCGTGGAATAGAGTTATAAATATTAAAATTGAAAACATAAAAAGCGTAGACTATGAAAAGGGTTTTTATGATATACTGTCAAGTAAAACACGAGGCGGCATTTTTGTCTTTCCTCAATATTGTTACGATAGATTAATTGTACATCAAGATGATTCTGAAAAGCCTATTATTTATTTGAATATTAATACCATTATTTATGGCTTTGATAAAATATTAAAGTTATTCAGTCAACTAAAACTGCTAAAAGTAGCGTAAGACATTTTTTGGCCAAAGCTGGAAGCTTTGGCAATGGTAGTCACGAGTTACGCTTGCGCTAAACTCGCGACAGCTTAAGATTTTTAGTAGATATTACCAATACTGAAAGAACTACTGGTAATTGAATATTGATTGCTATTGCTAAGGTTAAAGTGGCTATCTGGATTTATTAATATACCCGAAGCTGCTATCGAGATAATAATCAGCAATGTTCCAATTAACGAAAGCACCCAATGTGTTTTCAGCCTTACTCCAATTTTCTCAATCAGTTTAAATATTAAAAAAACTACAGCTAAGTATGTCAGCACATCAAACAATAAAGGCAAAACATAAACCTGGTAACAACCGGTGCATCCATCGTTATTTGAAATATAGGCAAGCGGCAATCCAAACAATCTATCATAGCTACCATCGGTAACTACGACTCTTTTGATTGTTATTATGTTAAAAAGTATCAACGATACCGGCAAGTAATATTGAAGGAATTTATTGCTGAAAAAAAAATTCTTCATAGGTGATAACCTTTTAAAATATCCTCAGCGTTAACAACGTAATATCATCAATAGCTTTACCCTTTATCACCAAATTCAGATGGTCCAGCAGGCTTTTGTTGAGTTTATCGGGTGTTAACTCGCCGTGCTGCAGTAAAAAGTCGAGTAGCTTATCTTCGTTCCAGGTTTTGGTGTTTTGTACCTCGTAATCCATCAGGCCATCGGTATAATTAAAAATAAGGCTGCCGGGTTCTATGTCAATTTCGCCCTGGTTTAAAAAGGGAAGCTCTTCAAAAACGCCAATCATGGTGGTTCCTAATTTGAGCGGGATTGCCTCGCCGTTGGCATACAATATGGCAGGGTTGTGGCCAGCATTTATGTAATTGAGCATGCGGGTTTGCTGGTTGTACTTGGCCAGAAAGAGCGTGATAAAACGTTCGCCTTTGGTGATGTTGAGTATCACTTTGTTAAGGCGTTCGATGATATTGGTGAGGTCGTCTTCTACCGTAGCCCAGGCATGCAGGCTGGCCTGGAAGCTGGCCATTAACAGCGCCGCGGATATCCCTTTGCCTGATACATCGGCAATGCACCACAAAAACTCATCGGGGTTTAGGCGGATGAAATCGAAATAATCGCCGCCAATGTTTTGGTGGGGCAGGTATTTGGCATCCATTTCCACGGCAGCATCTTTATGTATACGTACCGGCACCAGCATGTTTTGCACTTCGGCGGCCAGTTCCATTTCGCGCTGAAAGCGTTCCGATTCGAGGCGCTCTTTAAACAACTTTTTATTTT
>Ga0302309_10002392_pt1 | contig 15646 bp, 16 predicted proteins | sample III_Palsa_N1_1_FD_200453 | JGI IMG/M metagenome (GOLD analysis project Ga0302309, IMG submission 200453) | Peat permafrost microbial communities from Stordalen Mire near Abisko, Sweden - III_Palsa_N1_1 | ecosystem: Environmental > Terrestrial > Soil > Palsa > Peat permafrost | place: Sweden... | reverse complement strand
GAAAAAGAATTTGCATTCAATCAGTCGCTCGCTTCTAAAGTATATAAAGCGGTGTTACCTATTCGACAAACCGCAAACGGACCATCGTTACTGGGAGATGGCCCGATCATTGATTATGCATTGCAGATGCTTGAGTTTCCGCAAGATAAATTGTTAAGCACCGTGATAAAACAAAATGAAATCACGGCATCCATGATTGATGATATTGCAACACAAGTGGCATATTTTCATCAATCAGCACCGGTGGCTGCGTTAGATACGCCGTATGGAACATCGGAAAGAATTTTAAAACCGGTGAAAGAAAACTTTAGTGAAATACGCGCAAACCTAAATGATGAACTAGCGCTACAACAATTACAACATATTGAAACCTGGGCATTGGCCACACATGCGCAATTATCCCCTTTAATGCAGGCGCGAAAACAAGCGGGATTAACACGTGCATGTCATGGCGATTTGCATTTAAGAAATATTGTATTAATTGATCAAGCGCCCGTCATTTTTGATTGTATTGAATTTTGTGAAACCAGACGTTGGTTAGATCCCATGGCAGAAATTGGATTTTTCACCATGGACTTAATGCAACATGGTCGCACAGACTTAGCAATACGCTTTTTAAGCACTTATATGGAAACCACTGGCGATTATCCTGGCTTACAACTATTGCCATTTTTTATGTCTTATCGTGCCTTGGTGCGTGCAAAAATACAACTATATGATCGCTGCTTAACCACCGACGCGCCCGAACAAGAACGTTTTTTTAAGCAATATCAACAGTATGCAAATTTTGCAGAATCATTAATTATCAAAAGACAACCTATTCTATGTGTGATGCACGGTGTGTCTGGAAGTGGGAAATCTACACTGGCACAAGAAATCATATTGTGGCATCATGCCATCCGTTTACGTGCAGATGTGGAAAGAAAACGCTGGTTTGGGCATGAACCCAGTACCTTATATAGTGAACAAACCACTGAAAAAACCTATACGCATTTACTACAAACAGCTGCTATGCTACTTAAGACAGGATTATCGGTGGTGATTGATGCACGTTTTGCAAAGAAAAATCAACGTGATCAAGCGGCTGCTCTTGCAAATGCATTAGGCATTCCATTTAAGATAATCAATTGCACAGCCTCACAGACCTATTTGGAGCAAGGGATCGTACGTCGCATGCATGACAAAAATAATGTTTCCGATGCCACTCTTGCAGTATTAGAAAAGCAGCTAAATACCCAAGAAACGTTCACCGCTGAAGAAAACGCTTATACCATCACCATCCCTATGGATAAATGGTCACCCGAAGAGGTAAAACAAACGTTAACTTCGGCAGAGTTTTTTGGTAAAATAGAAAGTATATAATCGTTGAAAGGACGCACAACGGCCGGTGATGGCCTACCTAGGAGAGCATTCATGCCTGAGAAAGTCGGCGCTAAATCTAGCCGTAAAAAAGATAGTACACAGCCTAATGTTTCATCATTCGTGCCTTATAAGTTAAAAAAAGGCGAAGAATACATGAGTGATGAACAAGGTGAACATTTTAGAAGTATATTGAATGAATGGAAACGCGAATTGATGGAAGAAGTGGATCGCACTGTACATCATATGCAAGAAGATGCATCCAATTATGCTGATCCCAATGATCGGGCTACACAAGAGGAAGAGTTCAGTCTGGAACTCCGAGCGCGTGATCGCGAACGCAAACTGATTGAGAAAATTGATTTTGCGCTGAAGCAGTTGGATGAAAAAGAATATGGTTTTTGTGAAAGCTGCGGTATTGAAATTGGAATACGTCGCTTAGAAGCCAGACCAACGGCAACCTTGTGTATTGATTGCAAGACACTTGATGAAATCCGCGAAAAACACATCAATAGTTGATTTGAAGGTAAGCTGCTTAACAGCAATACGTTCAAGGCAATCCATTCGTCAATTTTTAACGATGCCCGTGCCCGTAGAAACGGTGCGGGCGATCCTCGATGATGCCAAATGGGCACCGTCGGGAACCAATACGCAACCGTGGCGCGTTGTTGTTGTGACTGGCGAAACCAAAAAACAGTTATCTGATGCATTGCTTGATTTACGACAGCAAAATGCACCCTCCTCACCTGATTATTTTTATTATCCGCAAAATTGGCGTGAACCTTATTTATCACGTCGCAGAGAATGTGGATTAGCGTTATATCAATCCATTCATATTGAAAAGCATGAAATAGAGAAACGTTTGGTCGCGTGGAATAGAAATTATACCTTTTTTGATGCGCCGGTCGGATTGATCTTTTTTATTGAAAAAAAGTTAGAAAAAGGATCTTGGTTGGACTGCGGAATGTTTATTCAAAATGTCATGTTGGCCGCGATGGGCCATGGGTTGGGAACGTGTCCACAAGCATCGATTGCGGAGTATCCTGATACCGTTAGAAACGTGTTGAATGTCTCTAATGATTGGCATGTGATTTGTGGAATGGCGTTGGGATATCCGGATTTTTCTGCCGAAATTAATCAATATCGGACGAGTCGGGTTGAAGTGGATGAATTTACAAGTTGGATGGACTGATCTAAAGCCCGTTTGGTGCTATATTAATCGTTTTATATTTTTTACTACAATAAAAACAGCCCGCACTAGGCGGGCTTTTTTATTTGTCACTTTATAAAACTTATCTACATAAGCTTAGAAAGCCACTTGAGCACGGATACCGACGCCGTTTACATCACGGTCATCAACATTGCTATTGCTGTCATTAGAATATGTTGCGCTAGCACGTACATAGTTCGCTTGGAACTTAACGTATTCGTTCACATACCAGTTAACACCCGCGGTCCAATCTGATTGTTTACCACGATGATCATTCTTATCGTCGTACCAACCATCAGCGATGTCACTCAAATCCAATACGCTGTAACGCAATGCAACTTCCCAAGCGCCCATATTGCTTGCTGGGTAAACGTTACCAAATGTACCACTGGCTTGTTCATATGTACGAGATTCGCCTGTTAATACATACGCTGCTTGTGCGTACCAACCACTAAATTCTAAGTTGTCGCGTGCGCCTGTACCTTGAACAAACATTTTTTGGTATTCAGCTTGGCCAGACAAGGGTCCGAAAATGCCACCCGCTTCTAAGCCAGCAACATCATAAGAATCGGCATTGGCTTCGCCAGTAGCGTAATCATAACCAAGATCAAGTGATTCGATCAGGCTGTCTTGATCACGAACGTCAAAACCGGTGTTGGTGCTGATAATAACATCTTCTTGGTTGTTATCAATACTTTGGTAAGCAACAGAACCGCCCAAGTGAACAACACGGCCTTCTTCATCGATAGGCGCAAATGTTAAACGTAAAGAAGCGCCGATTGGATCGGAATCTTCAAAACCGTTACCATAGTAAGTATCATACTGAGCTTCATGATCAGGTGCAAATATTGCAGCTGCATAGCTAACCATACCGGTTGAGCCTTCACCATATAAACCCACGCCATTGTTAGGACCAAACGCTTGTGCAACGTCTGCTTTTTCCATAAAATGAGTAACGTTAGCACCCATCCAGTTTTCTAAACCTTGAGGAGGACTGATACGACCAATGGCCAACCAAACAGGTTCAAAACCACCGAAACCCAACCAGGTATCATCCCATTCGGTTTCATCGATATCATAGGAGATTTGATAGCTCCACACATCATCCAACTCGCCAGTTACATCGATAGAAATACGACGAATATCTGCGCCGCTGTTAAATTGGTCATACCAACCTTTGTTCACATCATCTTCACGATCGCCAGAATAGGCAACCGCATCGGTTTGTATCAAACCACCAATTTTCACATGGCTACCATCGATAGCAGCAACAGCATTTGTTGACACTAAAGAGGTAATCCCTGCCAATGTTAACCCTGCTAGAAGGAACTGAGAGCGTTTTTCCATGAGTAGTACTCCTACTTACTGTTTAAAAGTTAATAAAAAATCATGCAACTAAATTATATCGAAACCCAGTTACAAAGCACCCGGTTTACGTCCGGTACATCTACAGCTTTATCTACGTGCCATGTAGTGTACCTAGGTTAAAAGACTGATGCAACAAGTTTTTTAGTTGCGCAATAATTTCTCTATTTCATCAGGTTCAACTTCCTGATAGGAACCCTTGCGCAAAGAACGAGGAAGCGTCAAAAACCCAAAGCGGATCCGCATTAAACGGCTCACTTTAAGACCCTGTGATTCCCAGAGTCTCCGAACTTCGCGTTTGCGACCTTCTTTTAATATCACCTGATACCAACGATTCGCGCCTTCACCACCGACCGTTTTTATCGAGTGAAAACTAGCGAGCCCATCTTCCAACATGACCCCTTTTTGCATCCGTTGACACATTTCAGGGGTGACTTCTCCTAATACACGTACGGCATATTCACGTTCAATTTCAGCCGAGGGATGCATCAGTTTATTTGCAATCGCACCATCATTGGTCACCAATAATAATCCTGACGTATTCAGATCTAAACGACCAACTGAAATCCATCGCTCACCCCGTATGGGTGGCAAGCTCATAAAAATAGTTCTGCGTCCTTCCGGATCATGTCGAGTACATACCTCACCTTCTGGTTTGTGGTACATCAACACACGCGCTTCATGCTGCGCAACTTTGTCTAAGGTGACGAGCTTTCCATCTAAACAAACTTTGTCATTTAGCGTGACGCGATCGCCTAATTTTGCTAACTGACCATTGACGGTGATCCGCCCTGCTGAGATCCATGTTTCAATCGTCCGTCTGGACTCTAAGCCTGCATCGGCTAACATCTTCTGGATACGTACTGCTAACATCAATTTATCCTATTGTTTTCGTGCCGCCCATATAAGGCCATAATACTTCAGGAACGCCAATGCGTCCGTCTTTGTCTTGGTAATTTTCTAATACCGCAACCAATGTTCGCCCGACCGCCAAACCAGAACCATTTAACGTGTGTAACAACTCTGGTTTACCTGTTTCAGGATTGCGCCAACGTGCTTGCAAACGTCTCGCTTGAAAGTCTAATGTGTTGCTGCAAGAGGAAATCTCACGATAACACGCTTGTCCAGGTAACCACACTTCCAAGTCGTAAGTTTTAGCGGCGGTAAATCCAATATCTGCGCTACAAAGTGTCATCACTCGATAGGGCAGTTTTAACAATTGTAAAATTTTTTCTGCATGACCCGTTAATGCTTCTAACGCATCAAATGACTCATTGGGTTTGACCAGTTGTACCAATTCTACTTTTTCAAATTGATGCTGGCGGATCATGCCACGCGTATCTTTACCATACGAACCGGCTTCACTTCGAAAACAGGCGCTGTGACAAACGTATTTTTTAGGCAGATCATTCGCTTCGATAATTTGATCTCGCGCTAAATTCGTCACAGGAACTTCTGCGGTGGGGATTAATACCCACTCTTTTTCACCACGAGTAAAAAACTGATCTTCTTCAAATTTAGGCATTTGTCCGGTACCGTACAATGCTTGCACATTCACCAAATAAGGCACCATGACTTCTTGATAGCCATGTTCTTGTGTATGCGTATCCAACATAAATTGCGCTAAAGCACGATGTAATCTGGCAATGCCTTTATGCAAAACTACAAATCGCGCGCCAGATAAAGTGCTCGCGGCGGTAAAATCGATACCGCCTAATTGTTCACCTAAATCCACGTGATCTTTAGGTTCAAAATCAAATACCGTGGGTTCACCCCAACGTCTAACTTCTTGATTGTCTTTTTCGCTGTTCCCAAGCGGTACGCTGGTATCAGGAATATTCGGCACCATTAACGCCAATTCTTGCCATTGCTTGGTGATTTCTTCTAAGGCTTGTTCACCACGCGCCAATGCGTCTCCCAATCCCTGCACATCTTGCATTAATTCGCTGGTGTCTTGTCCGGCTGCTTTTGCTTGTCCAATGGCTTTAGAGCGAACATTGCGATCATTACGCAAACTTTCCACTTGCACTTGCCATTGTTTACGATCTGTTTCTAATTGTAAAAAACGTGTGACATCTAATTTAAAACCGCGCACTGCTAATTTTTTAGCGGTGTCATCCAACTCATTTCGCAAATACTTGGGATCTAACATGCATCAACCTTCTACATATAGTGTTGCATTTCTCATAATCAATAGCTTAGAGCAAAAACTTTAAAAATCAATAGCAAAATTGCAATAAATCTTGTTTGGCTAATTTTTGCTTTTCATGCGCTTGCGCTTCAAACGCAATTTCACCGTCTTTTAAGGCAATTAATCGATTGCCATATCGCAGTGCATCATCCAAATCATGGGTGGTCATCAAACATGTCATGCGTTGTTTCGCAATGGTATTAGCAGTTAATTCCATCAAAGACACCGCCGTTTTGGGATCCAATGCGCTGGTGTGTTCATCGAGCAATAATACATCAATGGGTTGCAATAAGCACAAGGCCAACAACAAACTTTGTTTTTCGCCGCCGGATAAACGCATGCAAGGCGTATCAAGTTTGTGGACCAGATTGGGATTAAATGCAGACAATTGTGCGTTGAGTTGTTCTCGCATCACTCGCGTTCCCATGGATAAGCCGACAGACTGTCCGCGGGTATTCCACAGCAGTGCATTTTCTAATACGGTCAATTCAGTAAATAATGACTGATTGGGATCTTGCGTCAGCATGACGGTATGCTGCGCCACTTCACGTCTTTTTTCTTGATTGTTTTTTTGCAAAGGCCAGACGACTTTTCCGGCGGTTGGATGATATTGTCCGGTGATCAGCTTCATCAAAGAGCTTTTGCCAGAGCCATTGCCGCCTAAAATCACCACAAAATCGCCTGGATAAACCGTATACGCAATCTCTTTTAGAATGGCTTTGTCCATCGAAGGGAAACGTAATGAAAGCTGTTGTAGCTCTAATATTGCCGATGAAGCAGACGATTTAATGCCCATGTGCATTCCCCATTGCGCTGCGCAAAAAGAATATCAGCATCAAACCCAATACCATTTTTAAATTCACCGGATCAATCCCAATGCGCAAGCACAGATTCAATACCAAGAAATAAATCACCACACCCACCAAACAACTGCACATCGCAATCATTACATTAAACCGGGCTTGTCGACTCAAACGTGACAATAATTGTTCGCCTATCACAACAGCACCAATCCCGGTCAACACCATACCAAAACCCATGTTTAAATCAGCATATCCATTGACTTGCGCAGTGAGCGCACCACATAACGCCGCCAAGGCATTGCTGATCCCCAAACCTATCGTACGACAATATTCTTGCGAATGTCCCAGCTGATTAAATAAAGCTGCATTTTGACCAAAGCCGCGCATCAACAAACCAAAACGGGTTTTTAAAAACAACGCCATGCATAACATCAACATCACACTGATGCCTGCAATCACCCACCAAATCGCATATTCACCCCAAGGGAATAACAATGACACCAATGTGGAACTATCATGCAAACTAATATTGGGACGACCCATGACTTGGAAATTAACGCTGTAGAGTATAAACAGTGCAAGAATACCCGCTATTAACGAATGAATGCGTCCACCTGCTTGGATCAAGCTCACGCCCACGCCCGCCATAAAACCTGCTGCAATAGCAAATAACATGGCGGTAGAAAGTGGCATACCTTCTGTTAACAAACGCGCACAAACCGCTGCGCCCAATACAAAACTGCCATCCACGGTCATGTCGGTGATGCGTAAAATGCCGTAGCTTAAATAAATCGCTAGTGCGAGAGGTAGAAATAATAAGGCTTGTTCGAAGGCAGGAAATAAAATATTCACCGAGTGTTTCCCCTTTCCTCTTTTGAAAAAGACACTGTTGCATCAATGGAGTGCTGTCACCCCGCGGCTTGACCGCGGGGTCCACTTTGCAGAGACTTTAGAAGTTCATATGATCTATCGATCTTCATCTAATTTTAGATTCACTGCAAAGTGGATACCGCGGTCAAGCCGCGGTATGACAGCGGGTCTCATATTTATGCAAAAACTCTTTTTCAAAGAGGAAATATTTATTTAACATCTTTTACGCTATAACCCAATTCTTTTGCAACACTATCCACCTGCTGCACACTCATATTTTGTTTGTTTGCATTTTTTACATTTAAAAACAAAGATAAGTGACTCATTTTTTCAAGCGGCAAACTATCAATCGCCGCACCGCCAAGCAATTTAATGGCCAACGCCGCACCTTGCACGCCAATTTCACGTTCACTCACCCCCAACGCCACCGCCGCCCCTTGATGCACCGATCCTTCATCAGAAGCAATCACCGGAATATGCCGTTTTTCCGCTTCACGCGCCAAGGTAGGCATGCCGCTAACGATCAAATGATCTTTCAATACAAAAATGGCTTGTGTGTTGGGATCCAGTTGACGACTAACGGTGTATAAATCTGGCAGTGCTTGCACCATTAATTTTTGCAAAGTCACGCCTTTTTCTTTAGCCAATTGGCTTAATGCGTCCACATCGTTAAATACTTTTTCACTGTGACTGTATATCAACGTAAACGTTTTTAAATTGGGAATCAGTTTATTTAACAACGCAAAATGCTTCGCAACCGCCACTTCATCCAGCACCCCCGTCATGTGGATCGGTTTTTGCTTTTGACGTTCATCTTCTGTATAAATAGCCGCCAACGCCAATACCGGCGCACGTTTTTCCATCGACAACGTCATTTGCGTCGCCGCCGTTCCAATGGGTACATACATATCCAGTTGTTGTGCTTGCATTTGTTGAATAATGGCGCGCTGAAGATTCATATCGCCTTGTGCATTTTTGACGATGATTTCTGTGTTCTTGCCATTGACACTTTGTTCTATCGTGTCTTGAAAGCCCGCAACAATATCGTTTAATGCAGAATGTTCCATCGGCACAATCACGCCGATGGTTTTAGCCATCAATGATAAAGGTAAACAGAGCAAAGCCAACAACCCATAGTTTGATTTTTTTACAAAGCGCTTGAAATTGTTAGACATAATCCACCCTTCTCGATTAAACATGTACTGTTACAACAGTGCAAATGAAGTATTCTAGCGAGAAGGCTGGAGCGTTGTCAAGAGTAAACAGGATTAGTGTCAGCTTATCACGCACCCTTTATTTAGTCAATTCAATTACTAACTCAGGGCTTTTTGGTACTTGGACGAGTACGACTGGCCTGTGCAATATGCGCTTCGTCTCTTTCTTTAGCTGCCTTATCAATGTGTGCTTTTGCCCTATCTCCAAAAGAAGTCACTCTTATTGCGGACGTTGTTTCCACTGGTGAAGCGGGGGCACTGGATCGTAGCGTCTTTTTCACCATCGGCGATTTTTCAGCTTCTTTTTCTGCGGCTTCTTTTTTGGTTTTTGCATGTCGTCTATCTAAATCACTTCGCATTTCACTTATTACAATAAGTGAAATTTAATCTGAATACAATATTAGTTAAATAAACACACTCACTGCGCCAATCAGACCACCAAAAACGCCGCCCCAAACCACGAGCCAGCCTAAATGTTGGCGTATCATTTGTTGGATGATCTCTTTGACCATTTGTGGCGTTAATTCGGCCAAGCGGGCGTGCACGATGCCGGATATTTTTTGATGTAAAACATGCACGGTTTCGGGAGAACGGGTGAGGGCTTGCCAGGTTTCTGGGCGAGTGAGTTCTTGTTCTACCAATGATTGCATTTTGTCGATAAAGGGTTGGCGCAGAGGTTCCAATGCTTTTTTGCCACCAGCCATCATTAACAAGCTACCAAAGGAGGATTGGCCGATCACTTCTAATAGGCCATCGAAGAACGGTTCTACGTGGATTTTATCGAGTAAGGCTTTCCAATTGGGTTGGAATTGTTCGAAGGAGACGAAGCGTTCTAGGTTTTCTGGGGTGAAAAATTGGAGCATGATGAGTTCGTGGATGCCTTTTTTGAAGGCTTCAAAATGTAATGGGATGATACCGGTACCGTAAAGGCCTGGGATGCGTTCAAAGAGCATGTAGATAGCCAACCAATTGGTGATGGCGCCGGAGAAAGCGAAGAGGCCTATGGCATGGAGCAATGGGTTGTGTAGAGCGTATCCTATGCCGAGGAGTAATAGTGCGAATAGATTGGTGAGTAGGCTTTTGTTTAATATTTGCATTTTAATCTTTGTTCACTGCAAAGTGGATACCGCGGTCAAGCCGCGGTATGAGAGCATCACCTGATAATAAAGTGGATACCGCAATCAAACGACAGTATCACAGCATTACCTGATGATAAAGTAGATATCGCGATCAAACGACGGTATCACGGCATCAGGTCAAACTCTACGGACTATTCAGCCAACGTTTTCAACGCCTTCATCGCAGACACCTTAATGGAGTTGCGTGCTGGTTTTGCTTTGATGGTGATCTCTTCGCCGGTGAATGGGTTGCGGCCTTTGCGAGCCTTGGTGGCTGGCTTACGAATGCGGCGCACTTTAATGCCTAAATCAGGCAATACCACTTCACCTGATCCCTTAGGATGCATGTGACGTTCGATCAGATCTTTCATTGCTTCTAGAACAGTTTTCACTTGTTTCTTTTCAAGCCCAGCATCCATTGCCAATTCAGTAATGATTTGTGCTTTGGTTTGCTTGTCAGCAATCGGTTTTGACGATTTTTTAACAACCTTGGCAGACGCAACTTTTGAAACTTTAGCTGGTTTTGCTTTGGCTTTTGGACTTGCTTTCACTGTTTTAACAGGTTTTTTAGCGGGCATTGATTTTCTCCTTTGATTCAACGCATTTAATCATACACGAGTTTTGGCTTTTTTTCTCGCCTTTTCAAGTGATTTGATTACTTTTTTTTAAAATTAATCTTGTAAATACTGCAATAACTCCGGCGGAATTGCAATTGCCTTTTGTGTTTTCGGATCCATACACACTGCTTTCATAGAAGCGTGCGCGCAAACTTCTGTCAAGTTTGCACTTGAATAAATCACCTGTTCCATTGTCCAGCTTCGATTGCCAGATACATGGCCAAATAGTTCTATCTGTATATTTCCAGGATAGCTCAACGCTCTTTTATAGTCGATCGTCAGCGATACAATGGGTAACAAATAAGGCAATGTTTCAATGCCCAAATTCACACTGGACAGCCAACGGATCCGCATTTCTTGCATATAAATCAAGTAAGCCGCATGATTGACATGATCATACGCATCTAAATCAGCCCAGCGGATGGATTGTTCTTCACGATATAAAAAATTACGCTTCATGATAGGCCAAATCCAATTCTCTTGCAGCCTTGACATCATCCAAACGGCTCACGGATAAAGTGAGAGGCGCCAATTTAAGTTTCGCAGGATTTTCACGCGCTTCTTGCAAAATCGCTATCATTGCAGCGATAAATCCATCCAGTTCTTCTTTACATTCTGTTTCTGTCGGTTCAATTAAAAAACATTCGGGAACCAGTAACGGAAAATAGGTCGTGGGCGCATGATATCCATAATCAAGCAATCGCTTGGCAATATCCATCGCCGTGACTTGATATGTTTTGGCTTCTTCTTTAAACGTAATAATAAACTCATGACTCGCACGTCGTTCTGGATAAGCCAACACAAATCCGGCTTTTTTTAATTGAGCGGCCATATAGTTTGCATTGAGTGTGGCATATAATGCAACGCGTCGTAAACCTTCACGCCCCAACATACGCGCATACGCATACGCGCGTAAAATAATGCCCGCATTGCCCATAAAAGCAGACAATTGACCGATAGACTGTGGACACTCTTTTTTGGTTAACCAATGATATTGACCTTGCGTATACCCCACTCGCGGCACGGGTAAAAAAGGCACCAAACGTGCGCTCACGGCAACCGGTCCTGATCCGGGTCCACCGCCACCATGCGGCGTTGCAAAGGTTTTATGCAAGTTAATATGCATCACATCAAAACCCATATCGCCCGGTCGTACTTTACCCAAAATGGCATTTAAATTTGCGCCATCATAATATAATAAACCACCGGCTTGATGCACAATATTGGCAATATCCATAATATTACGTTCAAACACCCCCAAGGTGGATGGATTGGTTAGCATGATGCCTGCGGTTTGCGGTCCCACGGCTGCTTTTAATGCGTCTAAATTCATATCACCATTGGCTTTGGTTGGAATTTCACGCACGCGATAACCACACATCACGGCTGATGCCGGATTGGTACCATGTGCTGCATCAGGCACTAACATTTCAACACGTGCTGTATCGCTGCGTGATTGATGGTACGCCTTAATCATCGCAACGCCCGCAAACTCACCTTGTGCACCGGCCATACAAGACAAAGCCACCGCTTGCATACCGGTGACGGTTTGTAATAATTCTTGCAACTCATAGGCACAAGCCAAATAACCTTGGCTATGTGATAAAGGCGCATAAGGATGTCGTCCTAAAAATCCAGATAAACTGGCCATGCGATGTACACCGCGTGGATTATATTTCATGGTGCAAGATCCCAACGGATAAAATTGCACATCAATGGCAAAGTTACGTCTGGACAAATTGGTATAATGCCTCACCACTTGCAATTCTGAAACTTCCGCCAAACGCAATGGTTTTTTCCGTTGCAATGTTTGTGGAATATCATTTAATGCAGCACGATTGACTTGCGGTGCTTGTGCGGTCGCAAAACGTCCTTGACTGGACGCATCAAAAATCAGCTTATTCATCCCAGTAATATCTCCTGTAATGCCATTTGATAGGCATGGATATCCGCGTCCGTTTTTGTTTCGGTTGCACAAATTAATAAGGCGTTATCACACGCTGGATAATCATGGGTTAACGCATAACCGCCTAAAATACCGCGCTTTTCTAGTTCGATTAAAACAGTGTTCACTGGTTTAGGTAAGCGTATCGCTACTTCGTGAAAATAGGGGGAATCAAATAATGCGCTCACACCAGGAAGCGTGGTTAATGCATGTAACAAAGACGTCGTTGCCTGATGGCTTTTTGTCGCCACTTGTTGCAATCCTTGTGCGCCCAATAAACTTAAATAAATGGTGGCTGCGGTCACCATTAATCCCTGATTGGTACAAATATTGGACGTTGCTTTGGCGCGGCGAATATGTTGCTCGCGTGCTTGTAACGTTAAGGTAAAGCCATCTTTGCCTTCTCTATCCACCGTACGACCAATAATTCGTCCTGGCATTTGCCTGACAAAGGCTTGTTTGGCACATAAAAATCCAAAATAAGGACCACCGGATGCCAGTGGGATCCCCAACGGCTGTCCTTCACCACAAGCAATATCCACGCCGTGTTCGCCCCACGCTCCTGGCGCTTCCAAGATCGCTAATGCGGTTGGATTAACAACACCAATCACATACGCACCTTTTTGATGCGCCCAATCGGTCAATGCATGGACATCTTCTAATACCCCAAAAAAATTGGGTTGCGGGATCACCAAGGTCATGAGAGCATCGATGTTCAAGGCATTTAATTGTTCAATAGACGTCATGCCTGTTTTAATATCAAAATCCACATCAATAAATTGAATGTTTTGATGTTGTACGGTGGCCTTCACCACACGACGATACGCTGGATGCAATGTTTTTGGTAATAAAACCACGCGCGCTTGTGTCGTTTTTTGTAAACGCGCAGTCATTAATACCGATTCGGCAAGCGCACTGGCACCATCGTACATGGATGCATTGGAAACATCCAAGGCGGTTAACCGCGTCATCATGGTTTGATATTCATATAACAATTGTAAGGTGCCTTGACTGGCTTCCGCTTGATACGGTGTATAAGCCGTATAAAATTCGCCACGACCCGCCACATCCCACACTGCCGCAGGAATATGATGTTCATATGCTCCCGCACCGATAAAACACTGCAAACCACTGTCTTGTTCCGCACGCGCTTGCATTAAACGCGATAATTCCATTTCAGTTAAGCCATCGGGTATCTCTTGCAAATGATCCGCTTTTAAGGCAGCAGGAATTTCATCAAATAAATCTTCCATCGATTTGACACCGATGGTATTGAGCATGGATTCTACATCTTGTTGGGTGTGTGGAATAAACGGCATATTGTCCTCGTTATGGCATTAACCTATTTTATTTTCATAGTCGCTGGCGCTGAGTAATCCATCGCATTCGTTGATGGCAAGGGGTTTTAATTTAAATAACCAACCATTTTGATAAGGCGATTGATTCACAAACTCCGGTTTTTGATTTAATGCTTCATTCACTGCAATGACTTGTCCGGCAATCGGCGAGTACACATCGGAAGCCGCTTTTACGGATTCAACAACCGCCACTTCGCTGCCGGCACTGACGTCTTTACCGATGGACGGTAATTCAACAAACACCAAATCACCCAATAATTGTTGCGCGTGATCGGTGATCCCTATTGTCACCGTTCCATCTTTTTCAACACGTGTCCATTCATGTGTATTGGTGTATTTTAATTCGGTCGGTAATGCGTGGGTCATGATCCTATTTCCTTGTTGATTAACGATTAAAATGTTGCTTTTCCTGCTTTGACAAACGGTGGTCGCGTGATATTCACTGGATATCGTCTCCCACGAATATCAACCGTTAAATCGCCTGTTGCAGTCGCAGGAATGCGCGCTAATGCAATGGATGCATTTATGGTGGGAGAAAATGAACCACTGGTGATCACGCCTTCACCGGCAGCACTCATCACCACTTGTCCTTCCCGCAACACAGCGCGTTCTTTTAATACCAATCCGACGAGTTTGTGAGAAATACCTTCTTTGCGTTGTTTTTCAAGCACGCGGCGCCCAATAAAATCTCGTTCAGCAGGTTCAAAAGCAACGGTCCACGCTAAATTGGATTCCAGCGGTGTCACTTGTGTATCCATGTCATGACCATATAAATTTAGACCGGCTTCTAAACGTAAGGTATCACGCGCACCTAAGCCGCAGGGTTTAACGCCGGCTTTTAATAATGCTTCCCAACATTGCACCGCTTGCGCATGCGGCAATAAAATTTCAAAACCATCTTCGCCCGTATAACCGGTTCTGGCCACCAACATATCACCAGACCAAACACTGTGAAACGGTTTTAGATCATGGCTGCTTTGGCGAAAAACGGGATCAAACGTTAATCCAACCAATTCACAGGCCTGCGGTCCTTGTACCGCCAACATCGACAAATCATCACGTTCACGGATCGTCAGATTTTTAAAGGCTTGGGCTTGCTGGCTGATCCATTTCAGATCACCTTGTCGAGTCGCGGCATTCACCACCAAGCGATAATTGTCATGGTCAAAATAATACACCATCAGATCATCAATCACACCCGCGTGTTCATTGAGCATGCAGGTATATAAGGCTTTCCCCGTGATGGTTAATTTAGCCACATCATTGGCCACTAAATGGCGCAAAAAAGATGTCGCATCCTGACCTTTTATATCAATAATCGTCATATGCGAGACGTCAAATATACCAGCTGATTTGCGTACGATATGGTGTTCTTCTATTTGCGAACCATAATGCAAAGGCATCTGCCATCCTGCAAAATCAACCATTTTTCCATTTGCTTTGATATGCGCGTCGTATAGCGCGGTACGTTGAGTCATGTCACTGATCCCTTATGCTCATGAAGCTATTTTCATACCGAATAAGCTTAACATTTTTTTTAGGGTGTAACACATAAATTGTGCTTATGGATTTGATATGTGTCATACATTCTCGGGA
>Ga0302309_10002391_pt1 | contig 15648 bp, 7 predicted proteins | sample III_Palsa_N1_1_FD_200453 | JGI IMG/M metagenome (GOLD analysis project Ga0302309, IMG submission 200453) | Peat permafrost microbial communities from Stordalen Mire near Abisko, Sweden - III_Palsa_N1_1 | ecosystem: Environmental > Terrestrial > Soil > Palsa > Peat permafrost | place: Sweden... | reverse complement strand
TCGGGCTGCCTTGCAACGCATCGAAAACGGCAACTACGGCAAATGCCGGGTGGACGGCAGATCCATCGAAGAAAAGCGCCTCAAACAAATACCCTGGCCGTCTATTGCCTGAAACACCAGCAGGAACTCGAGGAAACCTCCCCTCCGTCGGCCACCCTCTAATCTATGTCATACGCTCACGCTATGCCCGGCCTCACTCCCCAGCAGCACCTCGACATCCTCCTCGATCATTTGGCCGAGGCCGAACGCCAATATGCCGCCGGCGTTCCCTACCCGGACAAAGCCGGGGGCAACTGGCCCGACAAGATCGAGACCATCAAAAAGCACATCGCGCAAGCCCGCGAGATCATCGCCAACGACTAGCTCCGTGGACGGCCCAACAACGCGTAGCCTCAGGTCCAGGCGTGAGATTAGGATGTTTTTGATTGCCGGCGCGATGCTCATTTCGTGGTTTGGCGAGAGCCTTGGAGGAATCAATGGCACAGGCGGAAGAACAACGCAGACTCACAGAAGCCAGAGAACAGATCGCCCCTTGGAAGAAGTGGGGGCCCTACCTGAGCGAACGGCAGTGGGGAACGGTGCGTGAGGACTACAGCGCAAATGGCGATGCCTGGGATTATTTCACGCATGATCAGGCGAGATCGCGGGCCTATCGGTGGGGTGAGGATGGACTGGCGGGTATCAGCGATGAGCACCAGATCTTGTGCTTTTCCGTTGCCTTATGGAACGGGAAGGACCCGATCCTCAAGGAGCGCCTGTTCGGCCTGACCAACAGTGAGGGTAACCACGGCGAGGATGTGAAGGAGTATTACTTCTACCTCGACAGCACCCCCACTCACTCCTACATGAAGTACCTATACAAATATCCGCACGCGGCCTATCCCTATGACGATCTTGTGAAGACCAACCGGGAGCGCGGTCGAGCTGCGCCTGAGTATGAATTGTTGGATACCGGCATATTCAACGAAGATCGCTACTTTGATGTATTCGTCGAGTACGCCAAGGCTGATGCGGAGAACATCGAAATCAAGATAAGCGTCTCCAACCGCGGACCGGAGACAGCGACCCTCCATGTGTTGCCTACACTATGGTTTCGAAACACATGGATGTGGTCAGACGCAGGCAGCAAACCCAAGCTGAACGGAAAGAGAGAACCTGGATTTGGAGTGATCTCGGCCCATCATACCGATCCGCTCTTTCAGGAGTCACTCGCGGACTACGCCTTGTATTGTGAAGGGGATGTGCCGCTGCTTTTCACAGAAAATGAGAGTAATAACCAAAAACTATTTGGAACGAACAATGCATCTCCCTATGTAAAAGATGCATTTCATACGTTCCTGGTGCAGGGAAAGAACGAGGCGGTCAATCCTTCCATGGAGGGCACAAAGGCGGCCCCTCATTACACGTTGAATGTTGCTGCGGGAACGACGGAGGTTGTGCGTCTGCATCTGGGGCGAATCGCCGCCAGCCAGAAGACAATTCCGTTTCAAAACTTCGACGATGTGTTCGCGGCGCGACTGAAAGAGGCCGATGAGTTCTACGACGGAGTTACGCCGGCAAAGGTAAGGGCCGACCCGGACCGTGCCATGGTGATGCGACAGGCGATGGCTGGAATGTTATGGAGTAAACAGTATTTTTACTACGACCTGAATGTCTGGCTGAGAGAGCACCAAGTGGAGCCGACAAGTCCTCCTGATCTAAGAAACAAGGTACGCAACGGCGAGTGGTTCCACATGTACAACAACGACATCATCTCGATGCCGGATAAGTGGGAGTACCCCTGGTACGCAGCGTGGGATCTCGCGTTTCATATGCTGGCATTCCAAGTGGTGGATCCTGATTTTGCGAAAGAACAGCTCATGCTGATCCTTCGCAACGACTATCAACATCCGAATGGACAGGTACCGGCTTACGAGTGGAATTTCGGGGATACCAATCCGCCGGTGCACGCCTATGCCACCATGCAGATTTACATGAGTGACAAGGAGAGGAATAACGGAAAGGGCGACCTGCAGTTCCTGACCTATGCCTTCTCCAAGCTGCTGGTGAACTTTACCTGGTGGCTGAACCGAAAGGATCGCACGGGAAACAATCTTTTTGAAGGCGGATTTCTAGGCCTCGACAATATCGGTGTATTCGATCGAAGCGCACCGCTGCCAGGCGGAGGACACCTTGAACAGGCAGACGGAACAGCGTGGATGGTCTTTTTTAGCCAACAGATGCTGCGCATTGCGGTGGAGCTGGCGCTGCATTATTCGGTCTTCGAAGAGTATGTCAGCAAGTTCTTCGAGCATACGATGTGGATTGCCGGCGCCATGGATCGGATGGGCAAGGCGCAGGACACCATGTGGGATGAAGAGGATGGCTTCTTCTACGACGTCCTGCGCATGCCGAACGGCGATGCGTTTCGCTTGAAAGTGCGTTCGATGGTTGGCTTGCTGCCACTGGCTGCAGTCGCCATCTTTGAGGACGACATCCTGTCCAGGCTGCCTAACTTTGCCAAGAGTGCAAGACTCTTTATGGCCAGACATCCAGAACTGGCGACGAACCTGCATATGCCGGGCGCACGGGGCTTGGCCGGGAGACGACTACTCTCTATAGTGAACGAGGCGAAGTTGCGGAGAATTCTGACAAGGATGCTGGATGAGAAGGAATTCTTTGGTCCGCACGGAATTCGCGCCTTATCGCTTTGTCACCGAGAGCATCCATTTGAGTTTGACCTGGCGGGACAAAAGTATTCGGTTGGGTATCTTCCAGGCGATTCCGACAGCGGGATGTTCGGAGGTAACTCGAATTGGAGAGGGCCGGTGTGGATGCCGGTAAACTTCCTCCTCTATACAGCGCTGATGCGGCTCGGCGCGTACTACGGAGACACCTTCACGATTGAGTGCCCGACCGGCTCGGGGAATCTTATGAACTTGTTCCAGGTAGCCAAGGTATTAGGAGAGCGGCTCATCGGAACATTCGTCAAAGACAGTTCAGGCAGACGACCCGTCTACGGAGGCGCAGAGAAGTTCCAGACGGATCCGCACTGGCGCGACAACGTCCTCTTCTTTGAGTACTTCAACGGAGATACCGGCGCTGGTGTTGGCGCGAGCCACCAGACTGGATGGACTGGATGCATCGCCCGAATTATTCAGGCCAATGGAGCCTACGAAGATGGAGATATCTTGAAACCGGATGCAGAGCGGCGCGCCATCAGGCTTGGGCAAGGCCAGACCGCCGAGCAGATCGACGCTGCGGTAGTCGCGAAATAAAGAAGACCCTTTCTAGGGTCGGGTCGAATTTCCCCATCAGACGATGCAGAAGACAGGGCTTGGCATTTGCTATCTGCCGAGAACTACGCCGACACAATCGGTACCGATAAGATGGCGTGTCGGCAGAGATCTTCGGCCCTTGGCCCTGAAAAGCGGCGTTTCCGGCAACTTGGCCCGCCTGGTCGTTTGGGGATCGCGAAGTTTCCGAAAAGCCAACTTACCTAAATTATGATTGAGGCACGCCCAGTAGGAGAAGCGCATTCCTCGGAGCCTATTGGCAGGAGTAGGACGTCAGGGATGGCTGGTGTTGGTGCAATGCCTTGTTCTGATCACAATTTCATGCGCGACCCATACATGGCGACGACTGGTTAGATCGTCCTGTGATTTTGGCGCCGTTCGTGAAGCTATTCGTAAAATCCAATAAGAACGGCCTTGCAGCTAATCGAGTGGGTGGCGATGATGAAAAGGGCGCTGATAATTGCGGCACTTCTGTGGCCTCCCGAGCAATATGCCACCACGTACGGTCAGGTAGTGATTAATCACCTCAATTTTACTCGTGACCGCATCAATCCCTACTTCACGCAAAATGCTACGGTGGGGGTCGATCTCTACAAGCGGGAAAATCGCACTCTGCAATTTCAGGCCGATATCGCGAACGTGAGCAACACCCTCGAGCTCATCGACTTCGGAGGTCTGTTCTCCGGCAATGCGATTGGACCGGCACGCCAATATACCTTTCGCCTAGTAGCGACGTTCTAGGAGCCGCAGGAATAGACATTTGCATGGTCTCGGCAAGTACCACTTCCCTCCTGGCAACACGTAAAGAAGCGATGACAGCCCGGTCACCACGCTGGGTGATGAGCGCGAGACGCTTGCCTTTCATGCACGGCACCCGTTCCAACTGAAGGGACAGCGACGAGCTGGAGGTCGTTCGGTGGTCGATAACGAAGTACTGGACGGGCTCTTTGCGGGCAGTGGGCTTGAGGCCGAACTGGTATTTGAGAGCGTCGAATAGGGAGGGGCGGTCACGCGCTTCTGGGGGAGTTGCTCGAACTCCTCCTGTAATTACTCGTCGCGATGACGTTGGCCTTTAGCTCAATGTAGACATTTCACGTTCCAGGGTCAAGCCTATTGGGTCTAGTTAACGACCTTGTTTATTGGATGCTGCTGCTTCGGCGCGATATTTGTTCGCGACCTGTTTGTCTGCCAGAGCCTTGATGAAGACGCCACCCACCACACTGCGAGCCTGGAAGCCGACCTGCTTTCCGGTTTTTGTGTCATACCAGTCTGTGAGTGGAACCCGGTCCGGCGTTTCCCGCATCCACTGATAGATCGGATCGATGATGGCCTTGAACTGATCCGGTTTGGAGGAGAGCGTCGCAGTCCACACAGACCAGTCAAGTTTTGTATAGTCAGCCCTATTATCGAGTGGAAGCCCATACCGATTAAGCTTCGTCAGGTAGTAGTCCACCTCCGTCTCGCGAACCCTGTCGGGAAATAGATCGTATCCAAGAATGCGATCCCAGACGAGGTTGTACTTCTGGCTCCATGTACCGGGGCTATTGAAGGCTAACTTATAGTGGTCTCCTTCAGCTGCCATGCTCATCCATTGCCGTGCCATGCTCACAGCGGTTTCCCTGTACTCCTTTCCGATCTCGTCGTGATGCAGCAGGTGAGCCAAATCGGCATAAGCCGCAAGAGCATCAATGGCCTTGATTGAGAGATTGGTATTGTGAGCAAGATGGCCAGCGAAATCGTCCGTGCTCAACTGATTCTCAGGATCTAGCCCCTTCTGCTTTAGGTACTGAGCCCAGGTCGTCAACTGAGGCCAGTAGCGCTCTGCCAACTGTGCACTATCTTCCGCATGTGCGAGTGCATCGACCAGAATAAGCATATTGCCACTTTCTTCGACGGGCATCTGGTCTGTTTCGCTATTCTCGCCACCACCGTAGACCTGCCCGTTAGCCAGGGGATACTGGCCAAGGTCGTGAGGTGCGAAAGGAAATCGCCAGCGTGGGAGTGCAGCATACTCAAGCACGGGAAGCAGTTGAGCCTCGAGCAGCTTCGGTTGCAAGAGAAGAAAGAACGGAGCGGACGGATAGAGCACATCGACTGTAGAGATGCAGCCGTTAGAAAAGTTCTCCTTGGGAAAGAGCATGAGGCTGCCATCAAGGTCTGCAACCATCTCGTGAGCAGCCAGCGTTTGGCGGTATGCCAGGATCGCAATCGCAGCATAGTGTTCTCCACCCACCTGCGTCAGATCACTTTCCAACTCTCTATCAAAGGTGTTCCCTCGTGCATCGAGTGCCGCGTATTGCGTTTCCGCGGTATCGAGCATCTCTTGAACCGGCATATTGTTTCGTTGCCAGTATGGACGGAGATCGCGATGAAAATACTGGATCGCGTATCCCTGCGTGTAAGAGACCAGAAGATGCCGCGAAACCGTTTCCTGAGTCACTGCTCCGAACTCAAGCCTCACCGCCAGATCAGGACTCTGCTCAGCTGGCACAGGCATCTCGATTGAATCGTTCGATGTCAGGTTACCGGAGCCGGCAAAAGTATCCATCGCGTGACGCGTAATCGCCATCGTCGATGGCTCATTCTTAGGAACGGCTAGATGGAAGTAACCCCAGTCGATGCGGATGTTATCGCCCGAGCGATTGAGTACATCCTGATCACGGGAGCCCACCGATAATACCCGCAACAAGGCTGTCTCATTCCGGGAAGAGACAACTTTTTCGCTTCGATCGTTCACCGCAATCACCGGATTTACATCAAGCAGAATCGAGACATGGTGCGTGCCGGCATCCGTCGCATGCGAACTCCAGGTAAGGTATGTCACAGGGCGGGACAGCACATCCAAGTCGCTGATGATAGCGGGCGTAAAGAAAACAAGATCTAACTCCAGGCCAGCCTCGTGAAACTCATATCGTGTATGAGTGGCTGTAATGGAACTGCCCGTCTGATCCATAGCAGGTATCTGATCGGGATGCTCTCCCATAAAGCGGTAGGGCTTGCCATCGATATATGCCAACCCCTCGATCGGCTGCGGACTTCCTGTCCAGTGTGTAGTGTCGCTCCCGTTGAGATGATCCGTCCTGGACCAGATGCTGAAGTAAGGATTATGCGTGATGAGGGGTGTAGCAGGTACCCTCTCCTGGCAGTCGGCTAATACGCTGCTAAACAGCAGCATTATCGTTGGTACAACGCGTGACGTGAAAATGCTCATGGAGTCCTCTCAGGCAATCTTGAGTTTTCGTTGCAGTTCTTCTAGAGATACCTGCTTGGTCTCTGGGAAATAGAAGAGCACTACGAAGAACTGCAGCACCATCATGACTGCGAAAAAGAGAAACGGATAAGCCCCGGAACGGGCCGCGATTACGGGAAAGAAACCCGAAAGTATCGCGTTCATCACCCAATGGGTTCCCGACCCGAGACTCTGTCCCTTACCGCGTACCCGGGTCGGGAAAACCTCACTGATGTATACCCAGATGACCGATCCTTGCGACACGGCAAAGAATCCGATATAGAAGATAAGCGCCCAGACCAGCATGGCCTGATGCCTGTTCGTCAGAAAAATTGCAGCGACCATAGCCAGGCATACCGCTGTCCCTACAGCCCCGATCAGTAGAAGCAGCTTACGTCCAACGCGATCAATCAGCGCCATTCCGAGAAATGTCGCCAGCAGGTTCATCGTTCCGATCGTCACGGCTTGCAGGTTACCGGACATTCGACTGAAGCCTGCGGCTGCAAAGATGTCATTCAGATAATACAGAATGGCATTGATCCCGCTAAGCTGGTTGAAAGCTCCGATCGAGATTGCCAGAAAGATCGGGTGCCCATAACGGAGCCGTCCACCTACCCGCTCGAAAAGTGAAGCTTGTTTTTGAGCTTGTGCCAAATGAAGTGACTCAAGGATGTCCTGCAACTCAGCCTGACTGTTTGGGGAACCCATGAGTTCCAACACCTCACGCGCATCATCAAACCGGCTTTGGGTGGTAAGCCAGCGTGCGCTTCGGGGAATCGTAAACAGCAGGCAGAAAAAGATAAAAGCCGGCACACTGGCCACGCCGAACTCCCAACGCCACTCGTGCGCTCCAAGCCTGAGCGAGCTGATAAGGTAATTCGAAAGGTATGCCAGCAGAATACCGATCACAATGTTGATCTGAAACGTACCGACGAGGCGCCCTCGCAGGTGTGCCGGAGCCAGTTCGGCGATGTACACAGGTCCGAGCACGGAGGAACCTCCAATACCCAGGCCACCGAGAAACCGCGCAGCGAGCAGCAGTGGGAGGCTTGGCGCAATTGCGCACCCGATCGAAGAGATCAGATAGAGAACTGCCGTAAGACGAAGCATCTCCCGAGAGCCATATCTCTGGCCGAGAACACCGGCTACGAGCGCACCAACGACTGTTCCCCATAAGGCAATGGAGACGGTAATTCCAAGCTGCCGCACTGACAACCCGAAGGCATGTGTTAACCCTGCTGTGGTCCCGGAGATCACCGCTGTATCGAAGCCAAAGAGCAATCCGCCCAGAGCACCGACTAGAGTGCTGCGGACTATATATTTATTTATGGACAAGCAGGTTCTCCTGACTGGTGGAAGTCGAATCTTGACGCTCGTACGGCAGCAGACAAGCGCCCAACAAACCGGCTCCAGAGCCAAGCTGTGCGCGCAAGATATAAGTCTTATGCCGTTCCAGAGCTGCAGGGTCTCCCTCGCCCGGTTCGGTTAGCCGGTACACGTAGCTACGTACACGCAGTTCACGAAACATGGACGGAGCAAACATCTCCCATGCCTCGCAAACACCGCCACCCAGAAGATAAAGAGGCAGATTCAGAGTGTTCACAAGCCCGGTAAGAGCGATTGCCAGCGAGTGACCAACTGTCTCGAAGATCGAGAGAGCTCGCGGTTCTCCTTCGCTCGCCATGAGGAAAATCGCATGCGAGCTGGCTGGCGCCTCCGAACCCATGCGCTCTATAGCCATCCGCTGAATGGCCATAGCAGAAGCGTATTGTTCAAGGCAACCAAAACCGCCGCAGCCGCAGGGAGCCCCATCTTGATCCTTCACAATGGAGTGCCCGGCCTCTCCGCCCATACCGGTCGAGCCATGCCAGATCTGGCCATTCAGGATAAGCCCGTTGCCGACCCCGGTCCCTAAGGTCAGGATGCCTAAGGAGTCCACCTTTTGCTCGCGCCCGGCACCCAATCGAGCCTCTGCCAGAGCCGCGGCGTTGCCGTCGCTCTCAATGCTGACCGAGTGTGCAAGGCATGTCTCCACCGCGTTGCGAAGGTCGAAACCATCCCAGCCATGCAGATTCGGCGGATTACGCAGGATCCCTTCCGGAAGCTCCAGCGGCCCCGGCGTTCCGATGCCAACGCCTGCCAGTGCCCGGCCGTCATAGCCTTTCCTCTTCAGGCTGACCACCGCCTCGCAGAGGTCACGAACCACACGTTCTCGTCCCTCCACCAGCCGCGTGGGAAGAGAGATCGTGTCCATCAACCCAAGCGCTTCCGAGTACGAGGCGATACGGAGATTCGTCCCTCCGAGATCGACGCCGATCGAGTATGTCTGAGTCATAGCCCTTCCGTTAGTCTCGATCGACGTTGCGCCTGAAATGGACAATATCGCGTCACGAATTAGACCCGTCTACTGCGGCTAATAACGGGCAATACAGTCAAAGGTTAGCCTCGATCATTTTGGAGTCATAGAAGGCGGAGCTGCGTCTACCGCACTTCCCCACTGCTTGTTCGGCAAAGGCCCCATCGTCAGTGACAGCGTTCCGCCATCGACCATATCGGAGTGACTGAACCACGGCTTATTCCACGGTTTGCCATTGAGCGTTGCCGACTGGATATAGATATTCTTCGCGGAGTTGTTGTGCGCCACGATCGTGAAGTCATGCCCGTTGCCCAAGTGGATTGTCGCTTTATCAAAGATCGGGCTGCCGAGGATGTAGTCCGGACTGGACGGATCAACTGGATAAAATCCCAACGCACTCATCACATACCACGACGATGTCGACCCCTGGTCGTCCATGCCCGGGAATGCGAGTCCATACCGATCACTCCCGTACATCAGCGCAAGGATCTTGCGCGTCAACTCCTGGGTCTTCCACGGCTGCCCGCCCCAGTCATAGAAATACGCAGCCTGCTGGTCAGGCTGATTGCCCTGGACATACTGCCCGATCACGCCCGTGCAATCGCGGCAGATTCCTTTTGCGGTGTAAGGCGCGCTGAAGAACTCATCCAGCTTGGCGGTAAACTTTTCCCGTCCGCCCAGTAGATCGATCAGTCCCTGCACATCATGTGGCACCAGCCACAGCGTCGACCACCCTGACGCTTCTTTCATCATGAAATTGTAGTAAGGCTCTCGAGGATCGAATGGAGAGATCCATTGCCCGTCCTCCGTCTTTCCTCGCATAAATCCTGTACCCGGATCAAAGACATTCCTGTAGTTATGAGCACGCTTGAGGAATAGGTTGTAGTCATCCTCTTTGCCCAGTTTCTTCGCATAGAGCGCGAGTGCGTAATCGTCCCAGCTATATTCCAGCGTCGTCGCAACGCCGGCATTTCCGCCTGCATATGGCGGGCTCGGATTGCCCGGCGGAACCACATCCGGAATCCAACCCCTCTGCATATACTCCGCGAGATGGCCTCTGGGACCATTGGGATCCGTCGCATTCTTGCGCAGATAGTCATAGACCCCAGCCCAATCGAACTTCAGACCGCGCTCCCAGTCCCCCAGGTACATCAACGAGGCATTGTCCCCATGAAACGACGTCTCCATGTACCCCGACTCGCGAGCTGCATCCAGCTCCGACTGCAGAATATTGACCTTCACATCCGGCTCGAGCAACGTCAGCAACACAATCTGGTTTCGTCCCGTATCCCATAGCGGAACGGGGCCATAGCGATCATAAGCCGCCTGCTGAACCACCCCATTGCGATCGGTGAACTGCTCGCCCTTCCTTGCTCGTAGCTGCGGACTATAGAAGGAGTGGTACAGGCACGAATAGAACAGCATCTTCTGCTCTCGCGTGCCACCCTGCACCTCGATCCTATCCAGCTTCTTCGCCCACGCCTGTTCTGCCTGTTGCCGGACTGCATCGAAGTTCCATCCAGGCACCTCAGCCTTCAGCCTCTCCTCGGCCATCGCGTAGCTAACCCCGGAGGCAACCTTCACCAGAACCTGCTCTCCCGATGTCGTCGCAAACCGCAGATACGCGCCTGCGAAATGTCCTGAGATCGTTCGTGCATCCGGATCGACCTCATCGTCTCCCAGCAGCGAATATCCCGGATGCTCCGCGGGATGCTGCTTGAACGTTCCAAAGCTCGTAAACGGCCGAGAGAACTCTGCCACGAAATAGCTATGGCCATCACGCGATATCCCGCGAACCGTGTGATCGTCGACAACTTCTATATCTCCGCCGCCGCGGCCCAGATCCACAAGAATGTGCGCCTTCTCTGCCTGCGGAAACGTGAACCTGAATATCCCCGCCCAAGTGGTTGCGGTCATCTCTGCAAGCGTCTGATAGTCATCCAGGTAAACGCTGTAATATCCCGGAGAAGCCTTCTCGCGCGCCTTGCCATACACCGAAGCGCTGCGTTCAGGAGGCACCGTCCAGTCGCCGACCACCGGCATTACCGTCGGACTCCCATCCGCGCCACTCGTAAATCCGTAGATCATGCGATTGGGATAGAAGTAAGGCGCTCGCACCCCCGCCGGATAGTTCACATCCAGATTGGCATTAATCGGCCCGAGTTCCGTGGAGCTGTGCGGCAGCATCGCGGACGGAGACGTAAATCCCGAGTACAACTGCTCCCCGGGCGGTGGTGCGTTGCCGATCAGCTTCTGCTGATCAAGCGGTGCAGTACCTACCAACCCGTTAGCATAATCAACCGGCCGTTCGCCGTGAGACGCAGCCTTTTGCGCTCGCACGGTTGGAAGCATGAAGCCTCCGCAGACGAAGAGAAGACCTACGCATCGAATGGAACTCCGAGTAGCAATCATGCATGTCCCCTTGGCATTTCTAAGTCACGCAGCAATCGTTCACGTAGCGATAGAAGTGCGAACCGCCCTCAGAGCGCGTCCCTGCTCATCCAGGGACACACTCCAGGGGCTGCCGAACTTCAACGTCATTTCTGCATCCGGTCTACTTCCCTGGCGGCACCAGCGTAATGGCGAAGACCGCCACATTCCGGTTCTCCGGTAATGTGACATTGCGAACCTGTTTGGTCGGATCGAGAGAAAAGGAGTAGGCAAAAAGATGGAACGGATTGGAGTCCTGCGATCCATCCCCCGCCAGACGATACGGAACACGTACGGCCAACGTTTCTCCACGGACGTGACCCACTCCCGACCAGTCGCTGAGCGTCTGCGTGAAGGACGCTGAGGTTCCGTCGCTATAGTTCACCGTAAAGATCTGGTGGTCCTGGTTCCCTTCCACCGCTGTCGCAAGAATCCTGATGCTTGCGAAATTTCCCGCTGGAAGATCAACCGCCTTACTGGTGACTGCATCAGCCACATTCGGTGGCCCCAGCCTGAACACCACCTCGTCGCCCACCTGTTCCTGTCCAAGCGTCTCTTCGGAGAAAGCGAAACCACTGGCATCGAGAGCCGCCGACGTTTCAAACTTGGAACCGTCCTTGTAGATGCCAAACAGGTTGTACGCAGACGACAAATTCACCGGCACCGTTCCCGTCAGTACCGGAGTGATGGACAAAGCTTGCGTGACGCTGTGCGAAATCTCACCTGCCTCTCCGGAAACCGTAAGCGTCGCGGTCGCGGGAGGGGCCGACTTCGCCGCAGTCAGGGTCAAGGTGCTGGTCCCCGCTGCGACCGCCGGATTAAAGCTCGCGCTGACACCCTCGGGAAGTCCCGAAACGGTCAGCTTCACCTTGCCATCGAAGCTGCCTCTCGGCATCACCAGGACCCGACTCGTGCTCGTCATCCCTTGCGAAATCGAAGCTGTCGATGCTGCCGAAATCGAGAAGTCAGACGATCCCGCGTGCGGAGATGGAAGCACATCGTAGAGCGGCTGCACCGGCTTTGTCTCCGGATTTTCATCAGCAACCGAGATAGCCAACACACGAATGTTCGCATTCTTCGGCAGCGTCAGCGCTTTCGCTCCTTCCGGCAGATCGATCCCATACCCAAACAGATACGAATAGCTGTAGGCAACATTCTTACCCGCCGCATCATGATGATGAGACGCATACCAGACCAGGTCCGCCCGCTTGATGAAGCCCGGCTTCAACGCGACCATCTCGCCGTAGTTATCATTCTCGCCGCTCGCGCTCCACTGGCGATCGTCCCACTGGCCAATGAATCCGCCCCAGTCTTGGACGTTTAGCTCCGTCGTCTTTCCGCCCGCTTCGAACGCCGCCTTCTGATCTCCATTGGCAGCCGCCGCCAGCACATACACCCGGTCATAGTGACCCGACGGCAGTTCGATCTTCTGTCCCTTCGCAACCACTGCGTTCAGCGATCCAGTCTTCGCCGGTGCCAGGTGAAACACGACCCCGTTGAACGTAATCTGCTCAGGCAGCATCTCCGACGGTAGCGCATCACCTTTGCCGTCAAAACCAACCTTCGAGGGATCTCCGTCATTGCTCGCGGTCGCCAAATCATAGTGCAGCGTCACCGGCGCCGACTGTACATCCGAAACCGTCGCACTCGGAGCTGCCAGCTTAATCGCAAACGTCCTCGGCTGGTACGCCCCAAACGAAGTCACCAGCGCGCCGTCGACGATATTCGCATCGCGCAGAGGCTGCTCCTGCCCCTTCACCTCGCGTGCACTTGTAACCGGCGCAGCAAAAGAGACGCGCACATCAGCTTGCGGCTTGCCGTCCAGCTCGACCAGTCGCACTACATACTCGTCGCTAGCTTCCGCCTTCTTCAGCGCCATGATCCTAATACGTGGATTGCTCACCTTCACCAGCGAAAACGTCTTGCCCAATGGGCCTGCGTGCGCGGGCGACTCAAAGGCAATCAGAGGATCGTTCAACCGTTCTGCCTGCCAGTCTGTCTCCGCTTTGCGCCAGCCGTCAATGTGGCCGGCAATCCCATACGTGAATTCATGATGCCCAATGTCCTGCGTGCCTTGGTCCGCGTAACCTCCTGCAGTGCCAGGCGTGCGGATCAACGTCAGCCGGATCGTATGGTCGTTTGGCTTGTCAGAACCGTTCTTGCAATCGGTCAGGACAGTCGCTCCGAACTTCCCGCTCATATCCGTCAGATCGATCCACTGATGCGACGGCACCTCAAACTTCTTCGGCTGCGCTGTAGGCCGTTGTATGGTGCCAATGTCCCAGTTGTACGTCGCCATCTCGTTCGAAACGGTGAGTGGAAAAGTAGCCTTCAGATTTGTCTCGCGGGTATTCCAATCAATGACATTTCCAAACTCAACACGCTTCCCTGCATCGCCCGCCGACAGCCGAACTGTCTGCACAAACCGCGACCCCGCCGTCTCGCGAGTCACCTCAATGGCGACGCGCACCGGCCCTTCTTCCACTATGCGAATCTTCGCAGGCCCCGACACGTACTCCTTCGGCTTAGCCTGCTCTTGAACCCAATCCATGTTCCACGCCGGCCATTGTGCAGGATTGTCATACGAGAGCGCGAGACGCGCCGGCGCCGCAAGCAGCTCACGCTTTGCCTGCTTGTCGAAGATGCTTGCAACGTCACCATCCGCGTTCAACGTAACCTTGTAGTACGCGTTCTCCAGCTCATTGTTGCTGACGTGCAAATCCGACGAGCTCGCCTCGGCGGCGCCTGGCAACACGTGATACACCGCGTAGCCAACCGAAAGCACGCTCGCCTCAAACACCACCTTGCCATCGGAGATCTGCGCCGCCACAGAACGACCAGCTGGCGCGACAACGTGAACAGCCTTAGGCATTCCGCCCGGGAAATCGATTTTGGCCTCCACCACATCTTCCCTTGCGATGTTGAGCGGGTTGAAGATCACCACCGCCACTCCCTCACCCTCGGTGTCCATTCCCGCGGAGACAGCCTCCGTCCCGCTCTTGAGCACATCGGCGAACTGGTTCATCGCGATGACATCATCATTCCAGGCGAACTCATACGCTCGAGGAGTCGCCGTGCCTGCAGCGAGATCATGGAAGTGGGCTCCCATTGCCAACGTCCACGCGTCATTGAGCCGCGGCATCGGATAGCTCCGCCCGCCCAGCCATGCCGCCGCAACCGACGACTTCTCCGCCGCATCCCCAAGCAACTCTTCCTTCCGAATCCAACGCTTCTGATACGCCTGCGACGTAAGCGAGCCCGTCGAATGATTCGTCAGCTCCATCTCACCGGTATACCGAGGCAGCTCAGCCTCCTCCGCCGGTGTGATGTCCTTAAACATCTGGTCAGCAGTCGCGGAGATCACATGCACCGGCCCCTCGCCCACCTGCGTCGCAGGCCATGCTGGATGGTCGTGGCCCCGCATGAAAAACCCATTCTGCGGCGGTAGATCGACCGTGCCCTTGGTCACGATCGCCTCCAGACGCTTCACCGACTCTTCATCCGGCGCTCCACCGATATCGCCTGTACCGAAGTAGTGGTAGTCCGTAAACACTCCGGTGACCTTGCCGTTGTTCAACACGCGCGCAGCCCAGTCGCCCTGAAACCGCCGTTCCGCGTTCTCCTGCTGTCCTGCCTCAATTCCAGCCAGTTCCGTGCGCAGCGCAAAGAACTCCTGAAGATCCTTCGGATCGGGCGCATGATTCTTCTCGGAAGCCTGCAGTCTCTGCTGCACCCCGGCCAGCTTCTTCTGCACATCGTCTAATGCAGGATTCGGCGGCAGCGCCGGCAATGGAGTGCTCAGATCCGTTGAGATTCCACCGCTATAGGCCCCTGGATTCAGGCCCGCCAGAACGCTCTCTCCATCCGGCCCAACCCACACCCCCACGTTGAACGGCGTCCCCTCCGGAGTCCTCTCCAGAGACTCCGGTCCACCCGCGTTCGCCGACGAGCCCCACGTCAGCTTCTGCGTCGAAAACCCCTCCACCCCGGAGTGCGCCAGGATCGTTGGCAGCGAAGCCGGAAATCCAAAACAATCCGGCAGCATAAACTCCGCACTACTTTTGCCGAATTCTTTCTGAAACCACTCGTTGCCATAGAGGATTTGCCGGATGATCGCCTCCGCGCTCGGCGCATTCACGTCGCCCTCTTCCATCGACGAACCCGCCGGGAACCAGCGCCCAGCCGCGACCTCTCGCTGCACTCTCGCGAAGTCCGCCGGGTAATACTCCTTCATCAGTCGATAGCGATTCGCTCCACTGAAGTTAAATATGTAGTGCGGATACTTGTCGAACAGCTTGAAGTTATCCTCCATCGTTCTGCGGAGGTATTCATCGATGACCTGCGGATACTCCCACCTA
>Ga0302309_10002386_pt1 | contig 15660 bp, 10 predicted proteins | sample III_Palsa_N1_1_FD_200453 | JGI IMG/M metagenome (GOLD analysis project Ga0302309, IMG submission 200453) | Peat permafrost microbial communities from Stordalen Mire near Abisko, Sweden - III_Palsa_N1_1 | ecosystem: Environmental > Terrestrial > Soil > Palsa > Peat permafrost | place: Sweden... | reverse complement strand
GTATCTGCGGTTAAACGTAACGCCGCGGGTTTGCCCGTAGTATGAATTTCATCCACCGTAACTTGCTTGCCATTTTTGCGGCCTACGGCTTTGATGGTGCCGGGCTGGTAGGCCACATCCCATTCCAGGTGCAGGTCGGCAGTGGTGATGTTTACGTAAGGCTTATCATATTTATTCCATGCACCCGAATTTCCCTGGCGCGGAAACTCCTGCACTTTTATACCATAAGACTTACCGTTAACAAAAAGCTCCACCGTATCGCAATTGGTATAAGCCAGTACCGGCATGATCTGCCCTTCGCGCCCGGTCCAGTTCCAGTGCGGCAGGATATGCAATACCGGTTTAGCAGTCCATTGGCTTTGATAGAAATAATAGCCGTCTTTGGGATTATTGATCATATCTATTTCACCGGATGACGACCCCTTGCCCGGCCATCGTGCTTCGCCCAGGTAGTCGATGCCTGTCCACATAAAATCGCCTATCACATTGTTATGCACAGCAATATATTTCCATAGCTGTTCGGCCCGCACCATACCTGCCGAGTAGTTTGCCTTAACCGTATTCATATCCTTGCCAAGCGAGTATTCGGCGGCGTTCCGTACCGCGTCATCCTCTGTACCTATCATTTTCCATTCGGGATGGTCGGCATGGTCAATGGCATAAAACAGTTCGCGGCGTTCATGCCAGCGGTCTACATAATTATAGCCTACAATATCCTCCGCGTTCATAAACTCAATTTTTGTCGAATGATTATCCGCAGCAATATCATCGTTGGCTGTAGTAACCGGCCTGGTCGGGTCTTCACGGTGGTAAGTCGCCAGCAGGCCTTTTATCAGTTCAACACCTTTATCGTTGGTTTGGTCGGGAATTTCATTGCCCGCGCTCCATAATACCACCGATGGATGGTTACGGTCGCGGTGAATTTGGTCGGCCACATCAATTTGCGACCATTCATCAAAATACAGGTGATAATCGTTTGCCACTTTTTTGCTTTCCCATACATCAAAAGCCTCATCCATTACCAGGAAGCCCATTTTATCGCATAGATCTAAAAACTCGGGTGCCGGTGGGTTATGCGAAGTGCGTATAGCATTGCATCCCATGTTTTTTAAAAGCGTAAGCCTTTCCTTCCATATTTTTATCGGCACCGCCGCGCCAACACAACCGCCATCATGGTGCAGGCAAACGCCGTTCATTTTTATCCTTTCGCCATTCAGCATAAAGCCGTTTACCGCGCTGTATTCCAGTTTGCGGATACCGAATGTGCTTTGAAATTCGTCAATAACTTTATCGCCCGATTTAATGGTAGAACGCAAAGTATAAAGGTGCGGCGCGTTTACAGTCCATAAAGCAGGTGCGGCAACCGGCATTTGCTGTGCAAATTCATTATTCGCCTTGTCGGTTAATGAAAAAGGCAGTGTATTGGCAGCAACTTCATGGCCGTTCTCATCAATTATGGTTGATGTTAAAATGGTATTGGCCATTACGGCACCATTATTTTCTATCTTAGTTTTAACAGATACGGTCGCGTTAGCCGCGCTAACTTCGGGCGTGGTAACGTAGGTACCCCATTGTGCTATGTGCAGCGGGTTGGTAATATTCAGCCATACGTGGCGGTATATGCCCGAGCCGGAATACCATCTTGAATTAGGCTGCTCTGAATTATCAACGCGCACGGCCAGTGTATTTTTACCCGGTGTAAGGTAAGGTGTCAGGTCATAAACAAAACTGATGTAGCCATTTGGCCGCTTGCCCAGGTGATGCCCGTTTATCCATACTTCGCTGTTCATATAGACACCGTCAAACTGTATGCTTACTTGCTTTCCGCGTACAGAAGAAGGCAATGTAAATTGCTTGCGGTACCAGCCTATGCCTGTTGGCAGGTAGCCGCCACCGCCGCCCGTTGGTTCGGTACTTTTAAATTCGCCCTCAATGCTCCAGTCGTGCGGCAGGTCTAACATCCGCCATTGCGCATCATTGAAATTAATTTCCGAAGCGGTTTTTTCATCGCCCAGGAAAAACTTCCAGTCCCTGTCCATTAATAAATGATAACGGCCTGGCTGTGGCGATTTCGCATAAAGACCGTTTCCAAACAGTACCGCCAACAGGGTAATAAAAAAGATATTTCTCATTATTGATCAGGTTTCAACTTATATTGGTTATTAATTGGCAGGGGCTCACCAATAAACAAATTAATGGTAATTTGAAGCAACCGGTTTGTACAATTGGTCAAATATTTAGTCTAATTGGTTTTATTCGTGTTTATTTAACACTACATAAAGCAACCCGAAAACCCCGCCAGGCGCTGTCTTCATTCGGCGGATTTTTAGCGCGGTTGGCCGATCGTTCATCATTGATACCGCTTCCCCAGCTACCGCCCCGGTTCACTTTGCCGATGCCCGTTGCAGGCCCAACCGGGTCGGTAACATTGCCACCGGGATAAGGCCCGTACCAATCTCGGCACCATTCCCATAAATTGCCCAGCATGTCCTGCATACCCCATTTATTTGCTGCTTTTTTCCCGGCATCCCTCGGACCTGCCATCAAATTACTCAAACCCCTGCCGGTATAACCGTTCGGGCTATTTTTACCATACCAGGCAATAGCATCCAGGCTTTCATCATTGGTATTAACATTTGCAGGCAGCGCGGATGTGGCCCCGGTTGTCCCGGCGCGGCAGGCATATTCCCATTGCGCTTCTGTTGGCAATGTGTATTCATATCCGTCAGGCAATCTTCCGGCGGTGCGTTCCTGTTCAGTCAGCTTTTTACAAAAATCCATCGCTTCATACCAGCTTACAAAATACATGGGCAAGCGGTCGTTTTCATTCGCCATTATTTTGTCGGGACTGTTCGGGTCGAAGTGCATATAATCCCTTATTTTTTGCTGCTTTCCCTCAAAGTCATACAGCGTTTCGTCATTCAGCATTTTGGTAACCTTATCACGCAGGTTAAGGCCGGTTACAGCTTTCCACTGACCTATGGTAACCTCGGTATTTCCCAGCCAATAGCCTTTGGTTAATGTTACTGTAGTTTGCGGGCTTTCATCGGCCTTGCGGCCCTTTTCCGATTCGGGGCTACCCATAACAAATGTTCCGGGCGCTATCCAACTCATGGGGAGTAAAGTACTTGCGGGCAACTCCAGGTTCCAGGATTTTCCCGCTACAGGGCTTTTTTGCTGCGCCGACGCTACACTACATGCAAACAGGCCCAACCCAATTAATGCAGTTGTAATATAATTTTTATAAGTTTGATTAATGGATAGCTTCATATAGTAAATGTATGGAAATCAAATCCTGCCAGCCAACCGCCAATATCAAATAAAACCGCTAACACCAATATTATGTACAATTTAACCATTTCATTTACGCTTTTGATAGCATCTTAGCCTCACCCTGCCTTCTCCAATCGCATGCCGCCATCGCTAAAGCTAAGGCGGCATGCGATTGGAGAAGGGGTGAGGCGAGACCAGGTTAACCCTTTAAATAAACCAAAATGAAACAACTATATTTATTACCGGGCATATTTTCAGTATTGCTGCTTAGCGCCATGATCAGTATAACCGAACCAACGGAAATTCTTTTATGGCCAAACGGAGCGCCCGGCTCTGAAGGAAAATCCGGCCCTGAAAAGGTGCGGGTTACCGATCAGGGCGACATTGTAATATCATCTGTCAACAAACCATCTATCACACCCTATCTGCCATCTGCCGAACAATCGTTGGGCGCGGCAGTTATTGTTGCCCCCGGCGGCGGGCATAGCGAGTTATGGATAAGCCATGAAGGTTATACCCCGGCGCGCTGGCTAAAAGAGCACGGCATTGCCGCATTTGTATTAAAATACCGGCTGGCAAATGAAAAAGGCTCAACTTATACCGTTGATAGGGATGAACTGGCGGATATTCAAAGGGCTATCAGGCTGGTGCGCAGCAGGGCAAAAGAATGGCATATTGATACCGCAAAAATTGGCGTTATCGGATTTTCTGCAGGCGGCGAATTAGCAGGGCTATCTGCCATGCGGTTTTCGCAAAGCGATAAAAAAGCAATTGATCCTGTTGATCGTGAAAGCGACAGACCGAATTTCCAGGGTTTGATCTATCCCGGCAATTTAAACCGGCTGGAAATTACAAAGTCTTCTCCCCCGGCTTTCATCGCGGGCGGCTACCAGGACAGGCCGGATATTTCGGAAGGGATAGCGCAGTTATATTTAAAATTTAAACAGGTTGGCATTCCGGCGGAGCTTCATATTTATAGTAATGTGGGGCATGGTTTTGGCATCAGGGAAACCAATAAAGGGGCGGTTGCCCAATGGCCGGAGGAGTTCAGGCTATGGCTGGAAGATATGAAAATGATAGGACATTAATTTAATAGACATCAATTGTCACTAATTAATATATTTACTATGATAAATAAACAAACCCGCAGGTCGGCTTTAAAAAATATGATCACCGGAACAGTTGCTTTTGGCGCAGCAGGTACATTATCATCTTTCACTATGGATGTAAAAAGCAATGCGGAGCTAAAAGGCAATATCAATCATTCAGTATGCCCCTGGTGTTACAAAGAGTTAACGCTGGATGAGCTTTGCGTTGCAGCAAAAAAAATCGGCATAAAAGGTATCGACCTGCTCGGCCCTAAAGACTGGCCGACGGTAAAAAAATATGGCCTTGATTCGCCCATGTGCAACGGGGCCGAAATTAATCTGACGGACGGGTTTAATGATAAAAAATTCCATCAAACGCTAATTAAAAACTATACCGATATGATACCGCTGGTATCGGCTGCGGGTTATACCAATTTAATTTGTTTTAGCGGAAGCCGGCGGGGCATGGATGATGAAACCGGCTGGAGTAACTGCGTGGAGGGATTAAAACCGTTGCTGTCCTTGGCCGAAAAATATAAGGTGGTGTTGGTAATGGAACTCCTCAACAGTAAAATTACGCATAGGGATTACCAGTGCGACCGGACTTCGTGGGGTGTCGAACTGGCTGAAAGGCTGGGATCTGAAAACTTTAAATTGCTGTATGATATTTACCACATGCAGATAGATGAAGGCGATATCATCCATAACATTACCGAAAATCACCAGTATATAGCCCATTACCATACCGGCGGTGTACCCGGAAGGCATGAAATTGATGATACCCAGGAACTGTATTACCCGGCAATTATGCGGGCTATTAAGGATACCGGCTATAAAGGCTTTGTGGCCCAGGAGTTTATTCCCGCGCAACCTGATAAAATAGCTTCGTTAAAAAAGGCAATTGAAATTTGCGATGTATAAAAAAGAGTAATAAGTAATGTATATTTGTATAGCTATAAAATAGCATAACAAATCAAAAGGGAAATATCATATGACTAACATCATCAAGACTGATGGAAATCGTGTTGTAAATGTTTCATTAGAGGTTCAACTAATAAAGCAGGAAGACTATATTGTTTCATTCTGTCCTGCTTTAGCATTATCATCATTCGGAATAACTGAAGACGAAGCCCAGGAGGGGTTTGACGGAGTTTTGGAGACGTTTTTAAAAGATACTCATGAACAGGGCACACTTGAAAGAGTACTCCTTGATTTAGGTTGGTCGCTTAAAAAGATACCAACTGTAAAATATCAACCACCAATAAAGAAAGTTCGTACTAAACAACGCAACTCTTCTTACATCCGTTCTTTTAATGAAAGGGTGTCTATTCCTGTATCGTAAATGGGGATAAATAAGGCTATAGATTCATTCTGATTTCAACATCATGACATATCATCCCAACCCCGACCGCTATAAAACCATGCAATACCGCCGCTGCGGAAACAGCGGTATTAAGCTCCCTGCTATATCGCTGGGGTTATGGCATAATTTCGGACATATAGACGCGGTTGAAAACTACCGCGAAATTTTGCACCTCGCTTTTGATAGCGGCATTACCCATTTTGACCTCGCCAATAATTACGGCCCGCCGCCCGGCTCGGCAGAGGAGAATTTTGGCAAACTGCTAAAGGAAGATTTTGGCGGCTACCGCGACGAAATGATCATTTCTACAAAAGCCGGGTATACCATGTGGGATGGCCCCTACGGCGATTGGGGCTCAAAAAAGTATTTGGTTGCCAGTCTTGACCAAAGTTTAAAACGCATGGGGTTGGATTATGTAGATATTTTTTATCACCACCGCCCCGATCCCGAAACCCCGCTGGAAGAAACAATGGCAGCGCTTGATCTGATCGTTCGCCAGGGAAAGGCGCTCTATGTGGGCATCTCCAACTATCGTGCGGATGAAGCCGCAAAAGCTATTAAAATATTAAAAGAATTAGGTACGCCGTGCCTTATCCACCAGCCTAAATATTCCATGTTTGAGCGTTGGGCCGAGGGCGGGTTATTGGATGTGCTGGAAAAAGAAGGTGTAGGCTGTATTCCGTTTTCGCCGTTGGCGCAGGGCCTGCTTACCGACAAATATTTACACGGCATTCCCGCCGATTCAAGGGCAGCTAAACCAGCTGGTTTTTTGCAGATTAACCAGGTTACTGATGCCCGGTTAACACAGATCAAAGCATTAAATGACATTGCCCTGCAACGCGGACAGACATTAGCGCAAATGGCGTTATCGTGGTTATTGAAAGACCCGCGTATAACATCTGTGCTGGTAGGGGCCAGTAAGCCGGAACAATTGACCGATTCGTTAAAATGCCTGGATAATATTCATTTTTCGGTGGGAGAATTGGCGGAAATTAATGGTATCCTATTATAGTTATAGCCATCAAACTTTAATGGCCCATCGGGCCTATCCCTTTGTAGAAACAACGATCCATCCGTGTATCTTGCCGCATAGCGGCTACCCTTCGCCATAAAACATTTTCGTTAAGGGTAGCCGCTACGCGGCAATTTTATTCTTATTTTTTTATCTACAAAGGGATAGGCCCGATGGGCCATCATCGCCGAAAAATTAAATTATTGGGTTAATGGATTTTTATCCTTCAAGAAGTCGCCCAAGCCTTATCCCCTTTTTTATAAGGGATACATCCGTCAAACCGTCCCGGTACGGGGTCATACCGCATGGCTTTAGTACAGCCGTCCTCCGAGGTAAAATAGCCTAAAAGTGTTAACTCCTTCATCATCCTGAAATAATGGTTGGGCTCATATATCGTGCGGATTTTTCTAAAAACGTATAGCTCTTTGTTAAGTTCATTCAATAATTCGGTGCGTTGTGATTTGCTGCAATCCAAAAATCCTTTATTATATTTTTGCCTGCACTCATCATTCAGTTTGGCAATGCCGTTAATAAATATTTGCTGGTCATCCGCAACATAGCAATCCCTAACCATCAATGCCATAAAACTACCTATTTGTACATCCTTAGAGCCGGGCGTTTGGGTGGCAGGTAAAATAGTATCGCCAACTTCGTCCAAAAGTTTAATATTGTTCTTTTCAAAAAGTACATTAACATTTACCGCAGGGGCCGACTTACAACCGCTCATCATGTACTCCATGCCTACCAGGGTACCGCCCATTAGCAGCGCAACCCTCGAGATCGCTTCTCTTCTGTCCATACTGTTAAATATTATTTTTCTTTAATTCGTTAACCGCGTGGTCAACTGCGCGGGCGGTTAAGGCCATATAAGTTAACGATGGGTTTACACAAGCCGCCGATACCATGCATGAACCATCAGTAACAAACACATTTTGCGCGTCCCAAACCTGGTTCCATTTGTTTAGTACCGATGTTTTCGGGTCGTGCCCCATACGCGCTGTGCCCATTTCATGTATACCGGCCCCAAGCGTATAACCGCTATCAAAGGTTGTTACATTTTTTAGTCCGGCGGTTTCCAGCATCTCTTTGGCATCCTGCATCATATCCACGCGCATTTTATGTTCATTATCTTTAATTTCCGCGCTTATCGCTAAGATCGGCAGTCCCCATTTATCCTTTTTATCTTTATCCAAATATGTTTTGTTGTCATGATAAGGCAGGGTTTCTCCAAAGGCGGTAAGGCCCATTGTCCATTTACCCGGCTCGGCCAATGCATCTTTAAATTCGCCGCCGATGTTCATTTCGGCAATTTCGCGGCTCCATCCCTCGCGGCTTGCCCGTCCCTGGTAACCAAAGCCGCGCAGATAATCGCGTTTATCGCCAAACAAATTTCTGAAACGGGGGATATATATACCATTGGCGCGACGGCCAAAATAATATTTGTCATCATAGCCTTCCGGCTCGCCATTGGCACCGCATTTAAAATGATGGTCCATTAAGTTATGCCCCAGTTCGCCGCTACTGCTGCCTAAACCTTCGGGCCATACATCTGTGGCCGAATTCATCAGCACCCAGGCCGAATTGAGGGTTGAAGCGCATACAAAAACCACTTTGGCGTAATATTCATAAGTTTGGTTGGTTTCCGCATCCAATACCTCTACGCCCTTTGCCTTTTTGGTATCCTTGTCGTATATAATTTTGGTGACGATGGAAAATGGCCGCAGCGTTAAATTACCCGTAGCCATTGCAGCCGGAAGCGTGGAGGACTGCGTACTGAAATACGCTCCAAACGGACATCCCAACGCACATTTATTACGGTATTGGCAGTTGGTGCGGTTATTATGCGGAACTGTGATATTGGCCACCCGGCCAATGATCATTTTCCGTAAATCTTTATATTGTTTGTTGATACGGGCGGCAACATCTTTTTCGACGCAATTCATTTCCATCGCGGGTAAAAATTCGCTGTCGGGCAGTTGCGGCAAGCCTTCTTTTGACCCGCTGATACCAGCGAACTTTTCTACATAGCCGTACCATGGCGCTATGTCGGCATACCTGATGGGCCAGTCGATCGCAATGCCATCTTTGGCGTTCGCTTCAAAATCAAAATCACTCCAGCGGTAGCTTTGCCTGCCCCAGGTTAACGAACGTCCGCCAACCTGGTAGCCTCTGAACCAGTCGAACGGTTTAACCTCTTTATAAGGACTTTCTTTTTCATTAACCCAATAATAAAGGTTTGCTTCGCTTAATACATAATCGCGTTTAAGTACAGGATGGTCATTAAGCATTTGCTGCGAGCGGCTTAGCCTGTATTTAAATTCCCAGGGTGCCTTATTGGCATTTACATAGCCGGAAATATGCTCGATATTTTTACCGCGCTCCAGCATGATAGTTTTCAGGCCCCTTTCGGTTAATTCCTTAGCGGCCCACCCGCCGGATATGCCCGAGCCAATTACAATAGCGTCGTATGTATTAGTCATAATACCCTGTTATAGCAATAATGAAAGACAAATAATCAATGTAGTTTACCTATAACAAATGACTGATAATTTGAAATAAGCGGTTTGTATAATTGGTCAAATTTTTAGTTAAATTAGGTATTTTATTGGAATAAATATTATCTAAAACCTATTGTCATTCTGAGCGCAAGCGAAGAATCTATACACAGGACATTCAGACAAGACAGGTAGCGCGGCGACCTGTCACTTCAAGATCCTTCGCTCGCGCTCAGCATGACAAGGTGATTATTTGTTTTTGCCCGCGCAGCAAAGCCTCATCCGCATCAATTTCTGCGGATATGGCTATCCAGAGCACATCACAAGCCACTTTATAATATGGGATCAGATCTGCTCCTCCGCATAAATAAACCGGGCATTTATAATTCAAAAGGTCTTTAAGTTCTGAGCCTATCAATAACCCGCTTAAATAATAAAAATTATTTTCAGCGGGCGTATTTTTCAACAGATCGTTTATCCTAACCCCAAAAGTTAGCTGTAATAAATTGCCTTTCCGACTGTCTTCTACGCCCTTTTTAAAACTGTGCTGGTTTTCCGGCTGATAAAAATCGCCGCCCTGCTTTATTGACGGTGCCAATATACTTTGAGTTGTCAGCAGGCTGAAAAACTCGCCCGTCATATAGGTTTTGATCCCAATAACCTTTTTGCTTTGAATGGTAACATGCTTTGGGTGGGTGCCAATAAAAATCACTAATTGTTCATTATCGTTATCCAGGTGAGATGCGCAACCCACTATTTTTGTTTCTTCGCCGCGCATAATATCATCGCCTGTTGTTATGCCCGAAACAATGATCAAAACATTCTCACTTCTCTCCATTGCCAGCGTTGTTATTTCCAGGTCTGATCCATCTATAGCTACCGGGGTCTGTTTATAAGGCAGGTCGATCATCCCGATGGTACTGGATATCATCCCCGAAATTATCACCGGGATACCTGCTAAGCTTTGGCCAAGCCGTTTGCTCAACAGTTCAATGTATTGCTCAATTACAGCGTAATAAAATATTTGCCGCGTAGCATGATCGGCACGCTCCTGTTGCCATAATTTATAGGTACTGGCTATTCCGTTATCGTTCTTTTCCTCGGCAATAATTTCTAAACTATCGTATTGCACCAGCCGCAACCTAAAGGAAGACGTGCCCCAATCGCAGCTTAAAAATTTATCCATCACGGGTTTTAAATTGAAAGCTAAATATCTGCAATTGCCTGCACATATTTCATTGCGTTTTGGGTTAATTCGGCAAGATACTCGTCTGTAACCGTCCTTTTTGTATTGACCAGCGAACTGCCGATACCGAAACCCACAGCCCCGGCTTGTTTATATTGCTTGATATTTTCGAGATTAATGCCGCCGGTCGGCAATAACGGAATATGCGGCAGCGGGCCTAAAATATCCCTGATATAATCAGGGGACGTTGTCGGGAAAACTTTTATAATATCGCCGCCATTTTTAAAGGCATGAACAATTTCTGTAGGGGTATGCGCGCCGGGGATAGCTACTGCACCATAACTTTTTACCGTTTTTATGACATCAATATCAACAATCGGCGACAGGATAAATTGCGCACCCGCTAATATCGCGGCCCTTGCGGTTTTTGCATCCAGTACTGTCCCGGCCCCAATTACCATTTTATCGCCTAACTTATCAGCAGTTTCTTTAATTGCTTCCAAAGGATCCAACGAGTTCATGGTAATTTCTAATATCCTTATGCCGCCTACATACAAAGCTTCGGAAATTTTTAAAACATCAGCAGGGTCCGCCCCCCTTATAATCGCTACAATTTTATGTTTTAATATTTTGGTTAGTGTCAGCATAGTTAGTGCAATTATTTAAGCCTGTCAACTGTTTTACCCTGCGCCACCGCTATCACCGCCGCTAAAGCTATGGTGATTAAAAAAAGCTAAGGCGGCACGCGGTATCCTCCTCCGTTCCCTAAATTTAGGGAACGGTTTCGCACAAGGCCCTGATTTACTACGGAACTTAAAGGTAGCTATTATTTTAACGCCGGGCTTACTATTTTATAATGTACTTCTTTTTGTTGTCTTAATCGTTCGGCGGCAAATTCGGGGGTAATATCGCGCTGGGCGTTGGCCAGCAGTTCGTAGCCCACCATAAATTTCTTTACGGTTGCCGACCGGAGCAGCGGCGGATAAAAGTGCATATGCCAATGCCATTCCGGGTGGTTGCCGTCATTTACCGGGGACTGGTGTATGCCCGCCGAATAGGGAAATGATGTTTCAAATAGATTATCGTATTTTGTGGTCAGGCTTTTCAGCATTTTTGCCAGCGATAACCGCTCATGTTCAGAAAAATCAAGCATGTTAATAACCTGCCTTTTGCTGATGATCATCGTTTCATAAGGCCATATAGCCCAATATGGCACCACCGCCGCAAAATGTTCATTTTCTAAAACAACGCGTTCCTTTTCCTGCAATTCAAGTCGTAAGTAAGCTCTCAGCAAGCTTTCGCCATGCTGCTCAAAGTATTTTTGTTGCTGTATGGTTTCCTTTTCCACTTCAACGGGCACGCTGTTTTGCGCCCATATCTGGCCATGCGGATGCGGGTTGCTGCAACCCATGATCTCGCCCTTATTTTCAAAAATCTGTATGTGTTTGATATAAGCTATTTTTGATAAGGTTTTAAATTCCCTACACCATAAATCCACCACATCCAATATATTCATCAATGATAATTCGGGCAGTGTAAGATCATGCCGTGGCGAAAAACTGATTACCCTGCAAATGCCCTTCTGGCTGACCGCTTTAAGTAAACCCTCCTTGTTTACTTCTCCTGCGGGAGTATCTGAAAGCAACGCTGAAAAATCATTTGTAAAGGCATAGCTTTTTTTATAATCGGGGTTAACAGTGCCGTCGGCCCTTGCATTTGTGGGGCATAAATAACAGGTTGGGTCGTAAGCCGGGCGTTGAAAAGTATTTTCTGCTTCCTGCTTGCCCTGCCAGGGGCGCTTGGTGCGGTGCGGGGAAACCAGCACCCATTCGCCGTTTAAAATATTATATCTTTTATGCGGATGCTCGTTAATATTAAATAAATTTTCGCTCATAATACAGGTTGATTAACCTGTACTAATTTACCGCTACACCCTATTTTGAACTTGTACTATTGATTATAAGTATGGTTATTTTGAACTTTTTATGGAGATGGGATTTTAGATAGATGAGAGGGCCACGCGTTAATATTTTGTAACCCCATCGGGGTTAAATGTCTATAGAAAAAATATCAAACCATTTATTCGGTGCCGTAGGTATCTAACTTAGGTTGCGTACCTACGGCACGCTATATCTTCTGCTTTTATTTTTTCTATAGACATTTTGCTCCTGACGGAGCAGTTTATATGCTTTATTTAATGGTCAGTCTTCCTCCCACATCACGCTATTTATGCTGCTTCTTAATGTCCTGCAAAAATTGGGTTGGCGTTTTGCCATACTCCTTTTTAAACACGCGGCTAAAATATGACGCGTCTAAAAAGCCTACGCGATAGGTTACTTCAGTAAGCAGCACATCCTCGTGGGTCATGATCTGGATGGCTTTTTTCAGGCGGAACGTCCTAACGAATTCGGCTATCGACTGCCCGGTAATGCTTTTAATTTTCTGGTATAATTTGGTCTTGCTCATGTATATCTCATTACACAAGAACTCTACATCCAACTCGGGGTTTACCAGTTGCGATTCGATAATTTGAACTAACCTGTCAATAAACTCCTTGTCTTTCGATGAGTTTACCAGGCCCTTTGCTTCTGCATAATAATCATTTAAGTAGCGGTCTTTCTGCTTTTGCTGCTGCTCAAAAATATTCCTAATGGTCAGCAACAATAAATTTATGCTAACCGGCTTTGATAAATAAATATCAGCGCCTGATTCGGCACCTTCTATTTTTGATTCAAGGGCGTCCCTGGCCGTCAGCATAATGAACGGTATGTGGCTGGTTTCAAAATCGTTTTTAACCGCTTTACAAAAATCAATACCGTTCATCCCCGGCATCATAATATCACTTATGATCATGTCTATATATTCGTGGCTTAGTTTTTTCAGGCCAGAACTGCCGTCTGTGGCCTCTACTATTTCGTATTGCGCGGTTAACGCCCCTTTTAAAAAATCTCTTAGCTCGTTGTTATCGTCAACCAATAAAATGCGGTACTTAATTATATGATCATCCGGATGGTCAAAAACCAGGTCTTCTATTACTGTCCGTGTAATTACATTAGGGGCGGGCGATTCTAAGCTAATGCCACCCTCTGACGACACCTCTGTCCACTTTTCTTCCCCGCTGTAGTTACTTACATCATAAGGCAGGCCTATCATGATCTCGGTGCCTTTGTTACGTTCGCTGTAAACATAAATATCACCTTTATGCAACAGGGTTAAGCTTTTAACAAAAGCCAATCCTACGCCTGATCCCAGGTGCGCTGATGCAATGCGGTAATAACGTTCAAACAAATGATTGATGGATTCCTTTGAAATGCCAATGCCATTATCTTTAACCAGGATATAAAAATAATTGTCGGCACGGTGGGTATTTTTTATGGTCAGCTCATTTTCAAAAGATGGCGTGAAATCCTTTAACAAATAGAATACTTTAACATCAACCAGGCCGTTATCGCCGGTATATTTAAAAGCGTTATTAAGTAAGTTCAATATAATTTTTTCAAGTAGTTTGCTGTCAAACCAAACGTTTTCAAATTTTGAGGCATCATTTATTGTAAGGTCAATTGTTTTATTTGCCGACAGATCTCTAAACTCTTCAACTATATTATCTAAAAAAACGTTCAGATCGGCATTGCGTACTTTTAATTTTAACGCGCCCGATTCAACTTTTCTAAAATCCATCAGCTCGTTAATTAAGCTCATTAGCCGGTTGGCATTACGGTGAATGGTATTATAATAATGCGCTATTTTGGTTTGCGAGGTTTCGTGTGTTATTTTCTCTAAAGGCCCTAAAATTAAACTTAACGGCGTGCGGAACTCGTGCGAGATATTGGTGAAAAATTGTAATTGTACCTGGTGCATTTCTTCATTTTTCTTTTCTTCCAGCAGCCGTAGCTCAAATGCGCGCCTAAAATACAGGACCACATAAACGCATCCACATAAAATGATAAACATTAACGATCTGAACCACCAGGTTGACCAAAAAGGCGGGGTGATATGAATTTTAATTGCAGCGCCTTCTTCATTCCATAAGCCGTCATTATTCGAGCCTTTGACCTTAAATACATAATCGCCCGGATCAATATTGGTATAGCTGGCTTTTCTTTCGGTACCGGCTTTTATCCAGTTTTTATCAAAATTTTCAAGTTTATAGGCATATTGATTATTTTCGGGGGCGACATAATTTAAAGCCGAAAATAAAAACGAAAAGGTAGATTGTTTATAGTTTAGGTTTAGCTCTTTTGTTAAGGCTACGTCCTTTTTTAATGGCGAACCCTCATCGCCAACTATGACACTTTTGTTCAGTATCTGAAAATCAGTTACGTACACCGGCGGGATATATGGATTTAGCTTTATGTTATCAGGGTAAAAAACGTTAAAGCCGTTTACCCCGCCAAAAAACAGCTCGCCATTTTTAGCTTTCATACACGATCCAACTTCAAACTCCAGGCCCTGTAGCCCATCGCCGATATTGAACTTTTTAAAAACATGGGTATCAGGATTAAATTTTGTTATACCATTTGATGTGGATATCCATAAATTACCATGATCATCTTCCAGTATCCCCTTTATATATTCATTGTCTAACCCGGCCAGGCCGGTGTATGGTATAAAACGGTTATGTGCCCTGTCAAACAAATACAATCCCTTTTTACCTATCCAGAGCCGGTCTTTATTATCGGTAAAAGCAAAAGCTATATCTGATGTGCCCGCCCTGCTGAATAAATAATGTGAAAATTGCTTTGAGACAAGATTATAACAATTAATGCCGCTATCTAATGTGAGTATCCAGATGTTTTTATGATTGTCTTCATTAATATCAATTATATTATTTCCCCATAGCCGGGTTTTGTTTTCAGCATCCTGTATAAGCCTGGTAAATTTATGCGTTTTAGGGTCAAACAAATTCACACCGCCTATATCTGTAGCTATCCACATATGGTGTTCGCTATCTTCAAAGGCCTTGCGGACAAAGTCGGAGCTGATGGAAGTTTTATCAGCCGCGTTATGGTTAAAATGCGTAAAAATGCTTGTTTTAGGATTAAAAAGGTTCAGGCCGCCATTCCATGTTGATATCCACAAATTATCATTGCTATCGCCGGTAATACTCAATATGGCACTTGAACTTATGCTTGACGGATTAGGGCCGTGCCTATAATGTTTAAATGTGCCGTCCTGCTCATTAAAAAGGTCAAGTCCGCCACCATCCGCGCCAACCCAAATGTTGCCGCTTTTATCCTGGTGAA